>Ga0268246_10000220_pt1 | contig 32658 bp, 34 predicted proteins | sample AgamicOrSfe_FD_200242 | JGI IMG/M metagenome (GOLD analysis project Ga0268246, IMG submission 200242) | Agave microbial communities from Guanajuato, Mexico - Or.Sf.e (v2) (version 2) | ecosystem: Host-associated > Plants > Phyllosphere > Phylloplane/Leaf | place: Guanajuato, Mexico | collected...
GAGGGGTTTCGAAATCGTCGCCGCCAGAGGAGGAGGATTATGAGGAGGATGAAGGTCAGGCCTGATATGGCTCCCGCGACGCCGCCTATGAGTTGTGCATGTTGCGAGACTGGTCCGGCTTGGATCTGTTCTGATACAAAGTGCGGTGCGTGAGATGTCGGTGGCGATGTGTATCGCGAAGGCAGTGGTATCATAGTACTCGGAATAAGCTCTAATGAAGTACTTGGACCCGACGATGCTAGGAACGAGCTGCTGGGTATTGATGGCGCCGAGGCTGTAGACCGTGCTGACTCCGTGGTACTCAGTATTGGAATCGAACTGTTGGTGGCTGAAGATGTCGATCTCTGTATGGTGGCGGTGACAAAAGACTGAATCGTCGAGGTGACTGAAGTCGTGGTGGTCGATGTAAAGGAGAAAGATGCCATGCCAGACGAGCCTGAAGGAGGACGAAAGGAAGAAGTAGTTGATGGTAGAACGACCGTAAAATGTGTCGAGCTATTGGTAGAGAGCGCGGATGGACTGAGCGAGACACTGGTCGGCTTGAGGGTAGCATCACTGGGTTCTGTAAAAGGCGGCGTGGATAATATAAGAGTCGTGAATCTGGTAGCAACAACAGTCGTTCGAGGTTGCTCGGTTGTTTCAGCATAGGTGGACTCCAACGTGGATAGCTGTGGTAGTCAGCATGGATTTTTTTGAGTAGAGCGGAGAGTAAGTGTCTGACATACGGTACATGACTGTCCCCGTGAGCCAGGTTGACAGCCCAGCTGTGCCTGTGGTATAGCAGAGATGATCAACTGACCCATATCTTCAAGGATTCTAAGAGGATGATCGGCATGGTTATACCTCCGACATCAAGTCGGAATGAAATACTGAAGAAACATGAAGGAGGACAGGAGATATCGCTGGCGGGTGACCACGATATGGGGTGCAAAACGTGTGGAAACATGGAAGACCCGACTCTTACACCTACTGGTATCAGTTGACACCATTTCCTGGTACCGAAGCACGAATTGAAGCACCTATCGACCTACTTGCGACTTGTGAGCACAATAGACGCCATGTTTGGTGTTTTGAGGCGTCGTAGTCGTGACAGGTCGGCGCGTGAGGTCGAGTTTGACGTGGCGCTTAGTCGTGTTTCATACGTGGGCGCCACAAAACAGTCCCTGTAGAACCAGGTCTTGCGCAAACCATCGACCTGGTTGCTTGTGTAGTACTTGGCAGACCTATTCAATGTGGTTGGTAAGGAGCTGATAATTTATTTCGCGAAGTGGACGTTGCGCAGCGAAAGCAGGACCGGATCTTGTCTTTTACCGACTACTGCTCTTCATTAGCCAGCAAAGCGCCATGAATGGGGTTATGAACAGTGGCTATCATACTGGCAGAAGACATGTACTTTACGTAGATGAGACATGTTGTTGCTATGACACATCCCCACTGGCTGCGTCGACGATGCGACCTCTACCAGATTCTCCGTGGTCACCAGATTTCCATGTCAATCATTCAGGACGAGAAGTAGAAGACGAGAAGTAAATCTTTATTGGAAACGTAGTATACAGAATCGTGAGCATCTATGATGCCCCCTACTCTCTCGCCCGCGGGATCGGAGCTCTGACACAAATCACAAGCCGATTTGTGAGCCCATGCGAATCTTGCGATCTAGCCTCTTCTAACGAAATTCATATTCTCGCCCTGGGTAATTCACATTCTATATCTCAGCGAGGCACCTCCTAATCCCAAGCACATCCCCATATACTCCAAACACCTCCTCACGTCTGCCTTCTGGAGCGCCGTACTATCGCCGTCCTTACAAACACGCAACAGGGGCTACGTCATGTAGAACGCCAAAACGCAACGACCGCGCAGCGGTACCTTGCTCGACGCCATCGAGGACAGGAACGACTGTAGCGACTCCGGAGAGGAAGATGATGATGCAGTGTCGGTTGATGGGATCTCACGCCATCGTCGGGTGCGCCAAGCATGAACGCAGCCGTGGAAAAGGTCTCCTCGTACTACTGCCTGATCAGCCTCTCAACTGTGGTGGAGGCTCACTCCTCTGCTCTATCGTCCACCGTGTCTCCATATGCTGCCTCACAACGACCCTTGTCCTGTGATATCTTGCCGTTGTCATCACCGGCAGAGCGAAGCAGCCATACAGCAACACCCAATCGCACTACCAACCCCGCGGCCTCCGCGAGCATAGCCGAAAATCGGCCGTGGTAGTTGAGGCATCCCTCGCAATCCGGTGTGCCTCCATCGCACTGTAAGCTGATTTGTTTATCCAGTCATGGCTTGTATACCTTGACACGACGTTTAAGGCAAAGCCTTCGTTTGCCTCGTCGTCTGCGTCCCATCATCCCAAAACTCGATATCCCCCTCCTCTCCCGGCGTCAACGATCCCTTCTTCAACATCTGTCCTTTCTCCCTCAAGATATCCTCGATCGTGATGCCCGTATCCGAAAAGATCTTCAAATGATCACTAATCAAATGCCTATTCTTGCATCCTTTGCATGTGATCAGAATCGTGCCGTGATGGTAACCCTGCTTCGAGATCCGGTGTGTCGATCGTTCGTCGCACTTTTTGCAGGTAAATGTCAGGTCATAAGACGGGACGTCTTTTTTGTCCGGACTTGGATCTGGAGCAGTGTCTGATCGGTCGGTCAGTGGTCTGTTGTTGGACGATTCATGGCGAATCTGTTGTGAGAGGATAGGTCGGAGAGGTGCTCGTGGAAGGTACGTGGGCTGGTATAAAGTTCGCGCTTGAAAGCGGCATGTTCTCAAGGAATCTGAAGACCGTAGAACGCGAGTTTGTACCCTGAGTGTCCTCGCGAAAGTGTTCATGTTGGTCAGTCAGGGTGTTGATAATTGCATGTGATTGTTCGTTGATGGCATAAAAAGTTGTGTCGAGTTACCCCAGGTTTCTAGACGTCATCGTCACCGATTTTAGCCGAGGATTACCCGACGCCTGCCTGCAAAAGACGAATGCGGAAGAGGGTCCAGTGCGGCGGTCAGGCCGTCAGCCTGGAACCAGCACAAGTTCATTCATCTTCAAATTCCGCATGCATTCTTACCATACTTGACTGCCTTTGATTTGCCGCTTTGGGATCGTACCTGGTGACTCGGAAGTCGCTACAATATTTTCACACTCCTACATCGATCCTATCGCGCGCATACAAGGCTACTTGTTCACCTCAGCTGGCATCACTGTTACTCCAACGCGGCGGCGCTTCCCCACATACTCACATTCCAGTCCAGCTGTCTACGCCATTAAGGAGTCAGCGAGCACAGAACCACACCATGCTCAAGCAAGGAAAGCCCAAGATCAGGGCTCCCAGACGGGTAAGTCACATCGTTCACTTCAACCCAGAAGCACGTGTTTGCATGTGACGGCGCATGCTGGATCTACCAGGTTTACACCTTGTCAAGATCTCACTTCACACTTCTTCTTTCGACAAACACCTTTCAAAGCAAACCAGCTGACAGACATGCCTCCTCAGGGCCTGAACCAGGCAAACGACGTCGATTTCGACCAACTCTGGGAAACCCTTGCGTCAGCCTTTTACGAAATTCACACCAAAAACGCTTCAAAGCTACAATTCGAGGTACTCTACCGTAACGCATATAAATTGGTCTTGAGAAAGAAGGGAGAAGATCTCTACAGCCGAGTCGCAAACTTCGAGCGAGATTGGCTCGGTGGTGAGGTCAAGTCACAAATTCAGAAGTACCTCACAGGCGACCTTCTCAACGATGCGATTCCAGGAAACACCACACAGCGCCGCGTGTCGGAAGAGAGATTCCTGAAAGAGCTGAGACACTCATGGGAGGACCACCAGGTATCAATGAGCATGCTTACGGACGTCCTCATGTACATGGACCGGGTTTATTGCGCAGACACCAGACAACCATCAATTTTCGCAAAGGCTATGAGTCTATTCCGCGATCAGATCTTGCGCGCTGCAGTCTCGAACCGAGCCGATGAGGATCGCAATGTCCTCGGAATTTTAAACTACATCATCCTCGACCAAATTCGCATGGACAGAGACGGGGACTTTATTGACAAATCACTCGTTAAGGCATGCGTTTACATGCTCGAGGGTCTTTTCGAGACGGATGCTGAAGCTGACGACGAGAGATTATACCTTCGCTCCTTCGAAAAGAGCTTCTTGGCCCAAAGCACAGATTTCTACAAGGCAGAAGGCGAGGTTCTGCTCAAAGACTCAGATGCTGGAAGTTACTGCAGGCATGCAAAGAGAAGGATTGAGGAAGAGCAAGACAGATGCAGATCTACACTCTCAGAGTCCACAGCACCAAAAATCGTCGCAGTTGTCGAGAATGAGTTGATCAGAAATAAGATACAGCCACTTATCGAGAGTGAAAGTGGTGCACAGTTCATGATCAACAACGACAAGCTGGATGAATTGAATCTGCTGTTTGAGCTCGAGGCGAGAGTCGACCCGCGCAAAGGACAATTAACGAAAGCGCTTCAGAAGATTGTCACCGAGATGGGTACGAACGTCAACAACGCAGCGATCGCCGCATCGCAAGCTCAACCTACCAACGCAGCAGCCCCAGCGGAAGATGGTGAGGACAAGCCCAAGACGTCAGGAGACAAAGTCATCAACCAGCAAACGGTGGCTGCGCTGAAATGGGTGGAGGATGTTCTGGCTCTGAAGGACAAATTCGACCTCATCTGGAAGAAGTCGTTCAACGAGGACCAGGTTTTGCAGACATCGTTGACTCGTAGTATGTCAGACGTTATCAACGCATTCAACCGATGCTCGGAATACATCTCCCTGTTCATCGACGACAACATGAAGAAGGGTATCAAAGGAAAGACGGAAGAGGAGATTGACAGCGTGCTTGAAAAGGCCATCACCCTCCTCCGATACATCCAGGACAAGGACATGTTCGAGAACTACTACAAGCGCCATCTCTGCAGACGTCTTCTCATGGGCAAGTCTCTCAGCATCGAAGTGGAGCGGAACATGATCGGTCGTATGAAGATCGAGCTGGGTAATAGTTTTACCATGAAGCTGGAGGCCATGTTCAAAGACATGACCTTGTCCGACGAACTTACTGCGGGTTACAAGAAGCACATTTCCGGACTAGGCGAGACAGAGGGCAGGCGTATCGACTTGCAGGTGCACATCTTGACCAGCATGACCTGGCCACTTGATACGATGCGCGGGTCGGACGACGATCGCGACTCCAGAATGAAGACGATATACCCAGCAGCTGTCGACAAGCTCAGATCAAGCTTTGAGCAATACTACGCTGGACGGTATTCTGGCCGTGTGTTGACGTGGCAGGGTAATATGGGTACAGCTGATATTAAGGCGACGTTTTCCAAGGTTCCATCGAAAGACGGACCAAAGGTTCGCACCCACGAGCTAAACGTTTCGACATTCGCCATGATCATCCTCATGCTTTTCAACGATCTTGAAGCAGGTCAATCGCTCACTTTCGAAGACATTCAAGGGCAAACCAACATCCCCACCAACGAACTCGTCCGCAACCTTCAATCTCTGGCTGTCGCACCGAAGACGCGTATCCTGGTCAAGGAGCCAATGAGCAAAGATGTCAAGCCAAGCGATCGCTTCTCCTTTAACGAGTCCTTCCAAGGCAAATTCGTCAAGATCAAGGTTGGTGTCGTGTCTGCTGGCAACCGCGCAGAGACGGACAAGGAGCGCAAAGAAACCGAGAAGAAGAACAACGACTCTCGCGGCTTCGTGGTTGAGGCAGCGATTGTGCGCATCATGAAGCAGAGGAAGGAGCTCTCGCATGCTCAACTGGTCACCGAGACATTGACACAACTGTCCAGCCAGTTCAAACCCGATGTTGGCATGATCAAGAAGAAGATTGAAAGCTTGATTGAGCGAGAGTATCTGGAGCGTATAGAAGACGCGCCGGTACCTAGCTACAGGTACTTGGCGTAGAGAAAGAAATCTCGGTTATGGCTGTCGACGACGAATACACGACAAAGGCGTTCTGGAAGCATTATTGCATGGGGAGCTGACATTTCTCTTCAGAGCAAGGACAGAGCGGAACGCATCTTTTCGGCTCACGGCACGCATGCATGAATATGGATATGCATATGGATAGGGAGATGGGGATCCGATTGCCTTTTTATTTGAGCGACGGCGCTGCGGCGAATGTACACTACCGTACCTTGATGAGAGATATGAATTGCACTTTGCTCTTGAATGACTTTTCTTTTGGCGTGTAGCTGTGTTCGGTCTTGAACAACTCCATACTGCTAGACTCCATACTGCTAATACAGTCACGTCCAGTATACTCCTGACACGGATCACGGCAAAGAAGTACGAGGTACGTCAAAAAAAGACGCGGTCTGGCGTTGGACGTTGCCTGTCCCTGCAGCTGCGTTAGAGAGTGCTCGCGTGAGTCTGGGCGCTTCGCCGCGAGGCCCGCAGTGGGAATCTGCATGATACATGTACGCGCGATACGGTCCAGGCTACTGACAATCTTTCTGATCAGGAGCGGATACGAATCCATGGACGAGATTGAGATGAGCACAGTGGTACTAATCTCAAAATAATCAACTGGGATATGCCTTGAGCACTCAGTCTCGGGCAGCAGTGAGCACCTGCACCTGCACCTGCACCTGCAGTCAGAGTTCAACAAAAACAAGCTCGGGAGATCGACAGGAACGGGCTTAGCGCTGCCCCGACTCGAAACGGCCGAATGCAGCCACACCCGTCGGTCCTGCTTAGCGTGCCCGATACCCGAGATTGGGAGCCGCAGGTACAGGCGAATCGGATCTCGTATCACAGGCTGGCGCGAGGCTACTTTCACCTCCTCTGTCGTCCTTGTTTGAGATTCTCATTTGTTCTTCGTGTAGTAATTTGTCCACTCGCTGGTTCCGCCACTGATGACGACGATAGAGTGTTCCGTCTGCGTCCCATGGCAGCGAACCAGAGATCTCCCGTAGCGACTGTGCTCATCACCGGCCCTGCTGCGAGGATCACAAGGGCGACCAGATCCTGTACGGTTGGGACCTCACGAGGACCCCAAGTCTAGCAAGATGTTACCAGCCGCCGAAATGTCATTCTCAAACAACAGCCATATACTCAAGGGTCGACCCAATATACTGCCGGGTACTCTGCGACCGGCTGCTTCACCTTTGTGGGCACAACCCGCTTACACGACCAATAACGCTTCAACAGCCCGTAAGTCCTCTCCTTAATCATGCAGAGTCACGGATGCATCGCACCCGACTTCTCCAGTAATCCGTCTACGGTCCCACACTGCACTATTATCTTCCGGGCTACGAGCCTACGACCATCGATAACGCTCAGTCCATGTGGCCAAACCCATACCGTCCATCCTAAACCATGTGGGCTCGGGTCCCACGCTAGCTCCAGGTCAACCGACAACCCTGCTTGATGCTTGACTACTGTAGGCGCGCGCAATTTGCCCTATCCTAATCACTTTATCAAGCCTTCTTTCCTCTTCCTTTCCTTCTTGACATTTTCACAACACTCTCTGCGCAGCGCATTCACACCTTTGAGCACCTTTGCTCGTCCATTCACTCAGTCCTTAGCGACCTCACACTCTTTACTCGCGCCCTGGTTGGCCGATAGCTCAGTGAGCTTCTAGCACTCAGATCAGCAACTTGTCGAATAACCAAAAATCAAGCACCACTATACCACCAACAAACACAATGGCACCAATCGCTACCTCCATCGGCCTCTTGGCCCTCGCCTCGGCTGCTATTGCTAAGCCTTACCACGGCGGTTCGCACCATATTCACCACCACCACCATTACAACTTCTCCAACGGCACCGTCGCTGTTGGCCCAACTGGTACCGGCGCTGCTGCAGGAACTGGTTCTTCCACCAGCTACTCCACCCAGACTGTGACCAGCTACATCTCTGTCGTTCAGCACCAACGTCAACACCCACACACCACCGTTGACGCTGTCTCTACCTCCGCTGTCAATGTGACCTCCCCTGCCAATGCAACCTCATCCGCCTGCAATGAAACTGTTACTGAGACCTACACCAACACCAACACCGTGTACGTCACTGCTTCTTCCGGCTCTGCCTCTGGTTTCAGCACCGTCACTCCTGCCTCTGGCAGTGGTTTCGTCCCCGGCTTGAGCACCACCTCGTCTAGCTCTTCCAGCTCCTCCGAGGCTGCCCCAGTTGCCACATCCGCTGCCTCCTCCTCTTCGAGCGCATACTCTGCTCCTGCTTCCTCATCTTCGCAGAGTAGTAGCTCGTCCAGCAGCTCTAGCTCTACCTCATCATTTGTCCCCTCCTACTCCTACCCAACCTCGAGCTCAACCTCTCTCGAGGCCTACACCACTAGCGCATCTTCGTCAAGCGCCTACTCTTCATCCTCCTCATCCTCATCCACTTCCGCCTCCACGTCCGCCACTCCAACCATCAGCTCTACCGGCAAGCGTGGATGTCTCTACAACGTCACCGCCGACTACTGCAACCCACTCTCCGGTGACCAAGTCTCATGGACCAGCAACTGGCTGCAATACGTCAACGGAGACACCCCATCCGGCATGGAGTACATCCCAATGGTCCACAGCACCGACTCCGTTTTCACCGCAGACATCCTGACCATTGTCACCTCAGCCAACTACGTCTCCGGCTTCAACGAGCCCGACCAGCCCACCAGCGCCGGCGGCTCCGGACTCAGCGTTGCCGCCGCCGCCGCCGGCTGGGACATCATGTCACAAATCAAGGGCGTGAACAGCGGCATCAAAATCACCTCCCCGGCCGTCTCATCCACCGACGCACCAAACTGGGGCCTGGACTGGCTGATCCAATTCTGGAACGAGCTGACGGACAACGGCGCCAACAACGGCACCTTGACCTTCGACATCGTGAACACGCACTACTACGCCGACTGCAGCGACATCCCGAGTGCAGTCTCGGGCTTCAGCGCCTACGTCGAGAAAGTCTACGGCTCCTTCCCGCAGCTCCCCGTCTGGGTCTCCGAGTACGGCTGCTCGGCCGGCACCGGCTCGCAGCAGGACGAGATCGACTTCATCGCTGCCACCGCCGGCTGGATGGACCAGCAGAGCTTTGTCGAGAAGTATGCTTACTTCATGGCGTACCCCGGCATGCTGCTTGATAGCGAGAGCAGTCTGTCCCCGCTGGGCCAGAATTACACTACCTGCTCTTAGGGCTTGATGTCGTTTGAGTGTGGGGGTCTTCTTTTCTTCGCTTCTTGTCGAGTGATTGCTTCGGCGTCATAGGCTTTGTTTGGTGTCTGAGAGTTGAATAGCTACGAATATAGACTGGTGCTGGTCACGCTTCGTGGCTGAGCGCATACATGTCCTTGTTACTCTTGCTGTGTTGGCTCGTGACTGTATCGTGTGATCTTTCGTTCCCTGCCGATGGCTTTGCGCTTCGTAACTGATATCAATGCTTGTATATGAAGGCGACTTGAATACAAGGCTAGATTATGGCTGTCGATTCTGTCTCGTATAACACATGTCGATCGTGAGTGACGATACGGAACAAACGAAATGGCACACATGCATGAAGAAGAGATAGTCATACATTATTTACACTGTCGCTCTCTCAGAGATATACACCAACCACCACACCCAGCATCAGAAGAAAGCTTAGACTCCTCCCGGCTAACCTATTCCCTCCACTTGCCGCCGCCCCTCCACTGTTGATTCCTTTGCCGCCGGATCCTGTACTGCCAGATCCTGCACCGCTCTCTCCATCGCCGCCAGACTCTCCACCGCTAGACTCTCCTGCGCTTGACTCTCCAGCGCTTGACTCTCCACCGCCAGCATCACCTCCTCCACCAGAAGCATCTCCACCAGCTTTGATCTGACCCGCTTGACCCGATGTCGAGGAAGTCTGACTACTGACCTGCCCATCACTACCCAGTGTCACACTAGGTGTGGTTTGTAGTGCTGCGATGGAGACATCACTGCCTATCGTCGTACTGGGATTGACTTGCGGAGTCGCGACGGAGGCAGAGGCAGAGGAGAACTGGATTGTGAAGTAGAATGATGGCGTCCCAGAAACGGGTTGCGAAGCGATTTGCAGACCGCCGGAGCCGTAGGAGAGGATCTGTGAGTTTGTCGTTAGGACGTCGCCGTAGTGGAGGGTTGTTGATGGGAATATTAGGGGACCTAGTGATGTTGTGGGAGATGCGGGAGATGAGGGCGAGGTGAGAATTCCTGATGATGCGGTTGATGATTCAGGGGTTGTTGCCGATGCGGGTGATAGTGTTATGCTGAGAGTCTGTGAGTTGATGAGTACGACTGCTGTTGCTTGTGGGTACGGCGCTGCGTTGCTTGCGTCTGCTGGTGTGTTTGCGTTAACTTGGCTGGGTACTGCAGTCTGTTCAGCAGGGCTGGAGTCCTGTGCGCCTGGTGCAGAGGTCTGGACTAGAGTTGCTGGCGCAGGTGATTCGGCGTCTAATCCTGGGTTTATGGATTGAGCTGCGTTTATAGCCCCAGATCCTGAATTTGAGATTGGCGCTGTTGAAACTCCTGGAGTCTGCTGAGCAGGGCTGGAGTTCTGTGCGCCCGGTAAAGAGGTCTGAGCTGGAGCTGCTGGCGACAGTGATTCGGCGTTCGATGCTGTGTTCGCGGATTGAGCTCCGTTTGTAGATCCAGATCCTAAACTTGAGTCTGGCTTTGTTGAAGCTCCTGGCCCTTGGTCTGCATTAGAGCCTACGTCCGTAGGGGCCGGAGTTCCAGGTGCAGTGTTGGATGCGGCGCCCGAGTTCCCGTTTTCAGCCTCGTTCGAAGGCGAAGAACCGCTTCCACCATTACTGTTTCCTGAATTGGATCCTGCGGACGACTGAGATCCAGCTTCGGTACTTCCAGAGCCTTCATTTTGAGCCGTCTGCGTCTGCGTCGACCGCGGACCGAACATGCCCATTATCAAGGACGCGATTCCAGCATTGGAGGATGAGGTTGGCGACACGGATTCCTCACTCCCGTTCTCTGAGCTTTCGACGCTGGTCGATGGGACCGGAGGCGATGAGGCTTCCGAGCCACTGACAATCGGAGAGACTGAAATGATGGTCGTAATCAAGGTCGAAGGAGTCTCAGTACTTGCCTGAGGCTGATTACTACTTGGGTTAATATCCTGCCATGCCGAGGACGTGCTTCCACCCGAGCCGGTTTCTTGAGCTGGTGTAGTCCACACCTGCGTATTGCTGGCCGCTGGAGACGTAAGGCTTGCAGCGGGCGTAGGTGCGGGTGTAGTCTTCGGAGCCATAGGTACAGTCACAGTAGCTGGACTTAGGACTGATGGTGGCTCAGGACTAGGTGCTTATCGTTAGCTCTCCATTATCCTGAGAAATTCAAGAACGACTCACATTCCGAACGCCCAACCGCCGCATCCGGACCAATCGCGTTCCAGCGCCTGAATCTCTGGAGGGACCGAAAGTTGGAATGAAGTGGAGTTTTCTGCCTGCCATGACAGAAACTCTGAGAACGGCAAAGGCATGTTGGTCGGCCCTATAGGTATTAAAGCATTTACCGATCTTACCGAGAGATCTCGTTTCGCTTCTGGCGTTATAATGAAGCTTGGCCCATATTGCACCACATAAGACAAGCTTGTAGTGTTAATCGCAACAATTCCATTCGTAATAGTATTTCCAACTTGACCGCAAGTGTTTGATGCCCAGAGCTGAGCGAACGAAAGGTAGACCTGGGGAGAGGTAAGAGTGGTCGAGTCACTAATGACTACAGTCACTGGTACTGAAGAGGTGATATTTGATGCCTGGGTGCCCCAGTATAACAGCTGGAAACTCAAAGCTGATAGAGTGCAGCTACCGCAGCCGAGTGTGCAGCCTGGTGCAAGGCTGTTGCCTGGATTGAAAACCCCTTCATTGTCAGGCCCCTCGCTTACATAAAGACGGTATTCTGATGCTAAGTATGAGCAGTAAGAGCTGTTAACAGGTGGGTTGTAGCACTCTGGGGGTGTTACCGTTAGTGTAGGAACGACAGGAAGAGGGTTCCCGAAAGCATTGTCCCCCGCAGCCCCTGGTGCGGCCCACCAGACAGACTGGCCTAGTGACGAAGTATATTGTAGCCATGAGGATGCGCAAGCTGATGCATCGATCGGTGGTGAACATGAAGGCGGTGTGGGCGAAGACATAGCGGATGATGTATAAAGCGTAGTCCATGTTAGATATCCTGGTTCCGTCGAAACCTCGGTAATATATCCAGTTTCGTCTTCGAGGTATCCCGTCACCCTTGCTGTCTTGACAGTAGACGTACTACTCTTAACGCCATACACACCACCCATCGAGTATTCTCCTAGCAGGCTCCAGTATGTGTTCCAGGACTCCTGACAGACGGCATCTGCACATGTAAGGCTTGTTCGGTTTCCCGTTTTTGTGCTGGGTGCAGGAGTCACTGTCGCAGATATATTGTTCGAAGCACTAAGCGAGGTAACGTCGTCCTCGCCAATAATATAAGTCGAAATCTGGTCAGCGATGAAAGTTGTTGTATAGGCAGTGACAACAGTTGTTGTCAGGTTTTCAGACCCGGTAATCGAGGGAATCATTCCAAGACCGTGAGCAACATATCCACCCAATCCAGAGCTGGTCGTGATATCACTGTTGGGAGCCAATGTGGTGGTACCACTGTGATTTGCGTACACCACTAGGAGGATCTCTTAGCTTCCGGATAGCATTAGATAGAAACTCATGACTTACCTGATTGAGTGACAGCACCTTCGACGATTCCTCCCAGCGTCGTGCAGATAATGAGCCAACACAGAAGGAGATGCATCTCCATGATTTTGTCGATTCGAGATTGAGTTGAGAACGTGAAGTTTACAAAGAAGAAGAAAACTCACAGCGAGGGAAGCAGGACGAACATACCACAGCCATAGCCTCCGGATACCCAGAAGGCTTGAGCAACTTACCTGTTGGACATGGAGCATCGGCACTTCTGCCCACGAATAGCATGTTCCGCTATCTTCATCTGGCCATTGCGTTGCACTGCAGCACAAAAAGCATTGCTTTGGCCCAAAACGACTGGCAAGCCGTCCATAAGCATATGAATCTGCAAGTTCTCATGGATGTAATTGGTTGTACCTGAAGTAGAGCCGTGTGAGGCTGAAATATTGGGATGCCTGACGACAAGCTTGCGGGGTTGCTGTCCAGTCGATGTCGAGGGCTTGCAGAGAGCTGCAGCTCAGCTCCGGCGGTCAGTGATTGTGCCTTGTCTGCGGCTTGCACAAGATGTAGGCGATCTTCAATGAAAAGGAGGAAGGCAGGGATTGTCCAGTCGAGTGTCGTCTATGTTGATGAACCAAAGTTGAAAAAGTTTTCCGGTGTACCTGACTTTCTGCTATACTTGGCAGGATTGATGGGGCTTCACGAGTCTAGGGAAATTAGACCTGTCCAAACCTCACGCGACACGGACCTTTTTATGCGACTGTGTTTGAGCAGAATCCGCGATGTTACGCGTACGATCACTTCATAATTATTGACCTCCGCTGCACGATCACAAGTTCGCGATTCCCCGAGTCGTCGTATATAAGCGCAACCGCGAGTAATGATATGGCGGAAACTGTACCTTTGTGCGAGTCATGTCATTGTCCGGGAACTTCCATTGTTCTGTATTCGAAGACACAAGACTGCCTCGAAAGGAATGAACGGCCGTTAAGTTCGTTGTCAAAAGACGAGCCGTGTCAAGTTCAGCTTGTCTCAAACCTCAGCGGTTGTATTAAACCCAGCGGTATGAAGAGTGGCAAGGTTACCACAGCACAGGTCGAATAAATCGGTTCACGACTGTCACGGTGCGGCGAGTTACGGCGATGAAGTTATTTTAATGATGCGCCCGAAGTGTAAGTTACGGACGAGGTAGTGCTGACCACAGAGTTGAAGGAACTGAACCTTCTTTTGGCCGTCTCGGGGAGTCCAATATTACGCGGCCATCTGTAGTCTGTAGAACCAGGTTCTTGTTTCATATTTACGACGTGGGTCTGTGGGAGAATGTGATCGACGGAATGAAGAAGAGGGTGCGATGGTATCCTTGCCCTTGCAGATGCTTCTAATCTACGATAAAAAAGACGGCTCATGAGCAGATTATCTCGGAAACGTTGCATTTCTAGAATTCTAGGAAGGCGGCAGGAAGCGCCCACAAGGATCAGACGAGTTGCTCGTACGACATTGGCGGTTTATGCTGCATTTCACGATGCGTTCAGCTCTAATAATAAGGCGAAGAACGGGTGTGGTTCGTCGTATTGGTGGTCTAGTTCCATAAGGTAGTTCCACTGCAGCCGATCATCGTTTGCTGGATCAAGTCGACTCCACCTTGTTGTACCTTGGTGTGGCTTGCGCCGACGGTATATGTTCCACCCATCATCCACCACCTGAATGCTATTGTGTTCTTCCGCACTTCTCGAGACAACTCGAATAGCCGTCTCTTCGACGCTGCTTTGGCTCTGAATTGAATCGTCAACCACTCACCGCTTTTGTGATACGTACAAATCAACTCCATCTCCTGGCTATATGTCCATCTCTTGGCGATACTAACTTCTACAACACGGACGGGTCTGGTGGATCCCATCGAGCTGTCAAGACTGCCCTGCCTTAGTCCGTCGAGATCATCATCATCGCCTTTGTCGAGCGGTCATGGCTATCTCCTCCATCTCTGGATCGCGCATTCTTTCTGTCTTTCTCTTTCTCTGTGTTCTCTTCTTGACCAAGGATTACTGGTTTCCATCGACCCACCTGCCGTCAAGCCTTCAAGGCGACGGCACAACGTCTGCGACAAAGCAACACCACGATACCTCGAATCAAGACCGAGAGAAGCTCGATTCTCTACACAATGAGTTCGCACCTACGATTGCGACCACGACAGCTACTGTCACAGTCACCGCATCCTCTGTCGCTACACTCACACCAGCCAACGACGATGGCTGCTCATCTGCGCCAAACGCTCATCGCGTCATGGTCATTATGAAGACCGGCGCAACAGAGCTAGAATACAAACTACCCACTCATCTCATTACACTCCTCAAATGCATCCCTCAAGGCCACTTCATCGCCTTTTCCGACATGGCCCAGACCTTTGCCGACTACCCCATCTTTGACGCATTACAAAACGTAAGCGCACCGTGGAAAGAGAAGCACGAGGACTTTGCCCACTATCGCCAAATCGAACAATACCGCGCCGAGGGTGGAGATCTGAACAAGTTGAAAGGCAGCAGAAGTTGGAACCTGGACAAGTGGAAGTTCCTGCCCATGATGCATGCCACATATGAATTGTCACCAGATTACATTGACTGGTTCGTCTACATCGAAGCAGACACCAGCTTGTCGTGGTTGAATCTGCTTTCCTGGCTCAAGACCATGGACCCGAAGCAGAAGTATTACTTGGGTTCTCAAAACCATGTCGGAGACACCATCTTTGCACACGGCGGAAGTGGCTTCATCCTGTCGCGCGCTGCAGCCAAGGCCATGGAAGACGTACGGAGCAGGAACCCTGTGCGATATATCGAGAAGTGGGAAGACATCACCAGCAAATCGGGATTCGGCGACGCAGTCGTTGCTGAAGCTCTCCTCGAGGCAGGCGTCCCTTTCACACCGGCCTGGCCAGTCATGCAAGGCGAGAAGATCAGCACCGTTGACTTTACCCCAAACCACTGGTGTACTCCACCAGTCTCGATGCATCACGTCTCGCCCGTCGAAGTCGACGACATCTGGCGCTTTCAGACCGCGTGGGTGAAAGAACACGGCTGGAACGTTCCCTACCAATGGAAGGACATTTACGCCCACTTCGTTGCACGCCACATTTCGCCAAAACGCGCATCATGGAACAACATCTGCAAAGACCGAAAGCTGGTCTCGGCCGACGTTCAAGTCACAAATGACGAGAAGTACTCAAACGGCTTCAAGGAGTTCGCTCAGCTCGCCGAGCACGAGAAGAAAGCTACCTCTAGCTTTGAGGACTGCGCCGTCATGTGTCAGAAGCATGATGAAAAGTGTATGCAATGGTCGTACGAACCCGGTCGCTGCTACCTCGGATACGACATCCGATTGGGCGCCACCGACGACAGGCAGGATGTGCAGTGGAAGGCTGGTTGGAACGAGGAACGCATACAGAAGTTTATTGAGAAGCAGGAACCCTGCGCAATCAGATGGGCCGCATCGGATCTATGGCAATCACCTGCGCGGCGATGATTTGTGGGTTCGTGGCTGATGGATGATGGCTTTTAGCTGGGAATTACCAAGTGCTGGGAACCCATTGTTGGAGGCTCTGGCGTACATGGTTTACTGTTGGTCGGTGTTGTGGTGTTACTGGATCTGTCGTTGATCTTGGATGGTGCTGTTACCATGCTTGTTCGGTACGATCATTTCAATCGAGATTTCACATATCTTTCTGCCTTTCCTTCCGTATGTGATCCATCACGTTACGGAACAATAGTATTGTTCAAATACAACATTATTTCATGAGCAACTCAAGAGACCTGATATCATGCTTTTGCGGTGCCTTCTATTTTCCTTTTCCTCCTCCAGATCTCGAACAAAAACAAGGACGAAACGATATATGCCAGGCCAGCAAAGATCTGGGGATATAGGTACGGCCTGTCTGAATCCGGTCGCCTGAGGTATAGCGCAATGACCTCTGCAAATGCAGTCGGTAACACGATCGAGAGCCAGGTGAGCGATAGTAGCGAAGGGACTTCTTTGAGCCCGGCAACCTCTGCTGCGAGTGGTCCAGCAGTCTGTTCTCGTCAGCAACAATCCTTGGTCACAGTAGTGTACAGGCCCTGTAGATAGAGGTGATGACCGTCAGAATCCCATCAGGCCACTCGCCTCGACTCACGCGGCCTGTACATCCACTCACCATCCAGAAAGTCCCAATAATCGAGCCGACAAAAAGGGCGTAAAAGACAAGCACGCCGTAAGAATCACACGGCAACCAAATAACAAAACAACTCAGGCCAGAAATCAGCGCCGCGAACGCAGCGACAGGCAGCCGTCCGAGCCTATCACTCGCGAATCCAATCGCGGGTCTACCAACAAACGTGCCCAGATTGAGGATCGCCGTGATGGTACTCGCCTGCCTCTGAGTAAGTCCAATACTGGTCGCATAATTCGACAACGAGTACAGCACCGTCATGTACCCAAACAAATTAACGAACGAGTAGCTCAAGAACAGCAGCACATCGACCCTCCTGAACAAATACGTCGCGAACCCGATCTGGCTGGGCCTGACATGTTCATTGCGATCTCGTAGCAACACCGTAGCGACAGCATTAGCGACGAACGTGACGATCCCCGTGACGCGCAGCGCCCACTCGAGCGAGATATTGCGGATCATAGCATCGGTGCCGAGGGAGAAGATGATGCCGCCGAGGCCCGATCCGGCGGACGAGATGCCCTGCGCCAGCGTGCGCCGCGCCCAGAACCACTGCGGCAGCACGGCGACCGACGGCGTGAAGAGAAAGCCGATGCCGACGCCCACCAGCGCGCCCTGCGTGAGGTACAGCACCCAGATCCTGTCAGCTGCAAAGCTGGCCAGGACAAATCCCAGGGATTGGGCCAGCACGCCGAGAGACATGGTCCGCCGCAGACCGAGGGTTTTGGTCACGACCGTCACGAGCGGCGCCAGCAGCATTGCGATTGCGAACTCCAGCCCGCCGATGAGCGCGTAGTCGAGGGGTCGTGCGGACGGGAAGGTGTGAGACGAGAGGTAGTGGGACAGATATACGCCGTAGGAGGCGGCGACGCCCCAGGTGAAGGCGTTCAGGATCGAGATTGCGAGAACGCAGATCCAGCCGTAGCCGCCGTCGGGGATGGTGTCGGTGGATGGTGGTGGTGGTTGGTTTGGGACTGCGATTGAGGGGGTGAGGGTGAGCGCGGCGCCTTTCTCGGGCTCATCGCTTTGGGAGCGAGATATGGAATCGAGCAGCGGCATTGTTCTGATTTCCTTGCTACTCGCGGTAGACGGTCCGGTGAGCAGTCAAGTGGTCCATAGGCTTAGGCCGGAGGTGATGGTCGACGTTGGGTGTCGGCGATGGTAAATGGTGTGAAAGTTGTCTACTTGACTCACTTATTTGCAGCACGTATAGTTGCACTGCATTTTTCCATGACGGAGGAGGAATTGAACAGCAATGATGTGCTGCTTAGATGGAGAGTATACTGAGTTGGCTAGAAGAACGATAACGACAACGACAGTCGGTGGTGTGTCACTCGGGTTGGACTTTCCTGATTGGGGTAATTCGGAGAAGGTTCTAACCCCGCTACTATAACGTATCGCTCCCCCACAGGTAAGCTCGGGAATAAGAGAAGGACGTATTGACAAATCTGAGAGGATGTGCTGTTGGGATCACCGATTGTAATCGGGGTTGTGTATCGTATCACGAACCAGTACGGCGAAGGCGAGAAATCAGTAGAAGACAGAAATAAAAAGGGTGTGTCAGTTCTCAGGATAGCAGGATGGGTCGAATCAATTGGTTTCAGGGTCGTGATACTGACAAAATCACTGAAGTATGTACAGCCTGCTGTCTTCATCTTATTGCCATCTTCGTTGTCTTCGATCTTCTCGTCATCTAGGTCTCCTCAACATCTGCCAACCTCCTACTTGGCACAAGATCCCATGTCCAACTTCTTCGCCGGACCAGAAGGTGAAATGTCAAAGTCGAAGATGTCCATGGGCAAACCCATAGTCGTACAAGCGTTCGGGATCTGTTACGTATCAGCGAAGGTCATGTGCAAAACGGAGCCAATATACATACATCAACAATACCAGCAACGTGACCTTGCACAGGCGCACACGACAGCAGCAGATAGATCTGGTAGTCATCATATCCAAAGCGCTTGAGGTACTCAATACACCTGAGCGTCGTCTGGCGGTAAGCGACCGTGGCGTCCATGTAGTGCTGCTTGCCGTTCTCATCGACACTGAAGCCCTCAAAGTAGATATATCTACCAGGACCGAACTGCGGCTCAACAGGACCGGGGATGTAGATTGGGCTCTTGAGGCCAAGATCCGCCATACCGTTCTTCATGACGGTGAACTTGAGCGTGATCTCACCCGCCATCTCGATGGCGCCGCAGAAAGAGATCTCACCGTCGCCCTGAGAGAAATGCAAGTCGCCGACACTGAACTTCGCACCCTTGACGTGCACGGGCAAGTAGACTTTGGAGCCGCGGGACAGGTTCTTGATGTCGCAGTTGCCGCCGTGCTCGGGACGTCCTGGGATTGTGCGAGCACCTTCTTCTCCGACCTTTTTCTTGATGTCGTCAGACGCGCTTCCCGCGTGGACGTTGATGGGTTGTGGTGGTTGAGCGACGTCGCGGTCCATGTGGGCGCATTCTTGAATCAGCTGACCCTCGCGCCTGTTCCATTCGGCGAGGACTTCGGCGGAAGGAGCACAGCCTAGGATACCGGGGTGAATGAGACCGGCGAAACGGACGTGGGGGATGTGACGGGAGGAGCAGAAGATGCCCTCAAAGTCCCAGATGGCCTTGGCTCTGCAGATGGTCAGGTATGAGGCAAGACCTGGTCAAAGATGATGTGGAGGCGGGCTTACGCGTGCGGGTAGATCTCGTCGAGGAAACCACCGCCGTTCTTCTTGTCAAAGACACCAGTGAAACCCCATGGCTGGTCCTGCATTGGCTGGACGTCCTGAATCTCAACGAGAAGAATGTCACCGGGCTCGGCGGTCTCGATCTCGAATGGACCAGTAAGGTAGTGGATCTTGGTCAGGTCGACGTTTTTCATGTCGTCGGCGCTGTCATTGTCGCCGATCTGTCCGCCAGTCCAGTCTACACATTGGATCTTGACGACTTCGTTGTTCTTGATTGTGCCGTGAGCGGGGACTGCGAGAGTAAGCTGAGCAGCTCGAATTGCTTGACCATCAGGAGCTTACTGACCATCAGGATGCCAGCGGTTCTGTCTTCAAATTAGCCGCGTCGTTGTGCTGAACATCTCCCCAGCCTGAGCACTTACGTGTAGACAAGCCTGCTCAGCTGCGGGCGTCTTCAGGTCGACCTTGGCGGCATATCTAATACCTTCTTTTCCCATTGTGATATTGATAGATGTAGTGTCGCGACAGGATGGCAGTGACAGATGAGTCGAATGGTGGGGAGAGACGAAGAGGGCAGGCTGACGCGCTGCAGGACGGGGACCTTACAGTCTTATACTTACCGTGAGGATCAGCTCGGCTGCATTGGTGTATGCACGAAAAGACTAAGCTCCATCTATCCGCAAATGCAGGGTAGATAGGCCTATCGAGTGACTAAGGAAGAGTGCGATAAGATGTTGATCCTGGCGGAGTAGCAACGCGAGTTTGGCAGGTGGTCAACAGCGTCAACAGCTCCAACTGCGGGGCATTTCTCCAACACCAAACCAAAAGTGGGGGGTGCACCGATAAGAAGTAAAAACACCCGACATGTTATCGGGTATCCTAGGTATGTAAGGTAGTTCTATATGGCTATTATTCCATGGTATATACTTTTCCGAGCCTTCTCCGAGGCAGTCATAATCCGAGACCGTTTCCCGTGATAATTTAATAGAGCTCTCCACCGCGGAGCAGTATTTTGTTAGAATATCAATTCTTCGATAGAATATCAAGAAAACTGCCTCCCTTTTGGCTCCTTCGAGGTTACTAGCGGAGATTCGAGATTCGTAATAACATTGTAGGCATCCATCTTGTCCACAGGCAGCTTCAGGAACTCGTGCTTGTTTTTCCAGTGAGCCTCTCTCTCGCAGTAGTCTTTCCACTGGTCAGGCGCCGGTGGAGGGTCCGTGATCTTGGTGAGGAGAAACGCAGTCGAAGCCTCTGCAATGCCGTAAATAAGGACCCCCAACATTGGAATCTTCAAGAAGACAAAGAAGCCGACACCAAAGCCGAAGAGAACACCCTCACGATCTTTGAACCATGTCTTCTTCTGCGCAGGAGTATATCGAATTCGCTGGAAGTATGGATCCAACTGGGAATTGTCTTGTCAGTATGAGAAGGGTGCGTTGAGATGTTCCCAACAACGCTTGCAGCGACTTACCAGATCGCGCATCAAGCTTCGCGAGGCAAAGAAGCTCTGCAGAAAGTAGATGAGGTATCTCTTAGGAAGAAAGATACCGCTACCGAAGATGACAACGGCCGGAGCAGTACCAACGGCTTTGTTGAAGGCGTAAAAGCTTGCGGCTGGAAGTACGAATCGACCGACATATGGAATGTACGAAAGACCGAGAATGACTAGGGATGTGGCTGTTTTGCGTCCGTATCTTTGAAGAGTGGCGATGGCGGCCTCCTTAGGTGTCTTCCTTGGTACCCCCGATGGATTCGCGTCGGGCCCTTGTGTTGGATACTTCTTCATGTTTGGATAGTACATTGCTCGCAGAGTCTTAGGGTCTTCTGACTTGTGCTTCTGAACGTAGGTCTGGTCCACCCACCTCAAAGACTCCATGAACCTGAGATCAAATCAGCACGTGCCACAGAAGGTAGTGTCTACCTCATATCGTTGTTTCCTACATGTTATCGAGTGAAGGGCTAGCATGCCTCATGAATGTCATCAGGAAGAATGGTACTTGAAGCACGCCGTGGTTTATAAATTCCAGACCATGGATAACATCTTCACCCCAAGACGCGGACGACATGTCCATAAACAAGCTTAGAAACCATAGCAACCCCTGAACACCAAGAATGGGAATCTCAACGATGATTCGAATCGCAATTCCAGCAGCGACCGCAAGAGCTGCTTGTCGGTAATGCTCGGATGTGAATAAGGCCGGATTCTGAAGAGCTCGGTAGGCTGCGATCGTGTGAGATGTGCAAATAGCCAATGGCAATGTCATATGTGGCATTGCACTTACCTCCAACCACGGTCAGCTGAGCACCACGTATGATGGCATTCGGGTCGAAGTTTGACATTGCTGCGACTGATCTCGAGGAAGCAAAGAAGCAACGGACTACATGTGTCCAACATCACATCCAATTCTTGGTGGAGCACTGCATTTGCAACGAGCAGTGACGTGCGACGTCGGACAACTTTAACCAAATCACCGACATTGTGGGGGAAAATAAGAGAGAGGGATACTTGACGCGCCTCAGCAAGGTCCCTCCAACAACTCGCGATTCAAACCTAAGCATTCCAGCCACCTGTGTCTTGGACCATTACTCTATGTGCTCTTCGATCACTGAAAAAATGGACTCTCAGCGACTACAACTTTTGGCCATCACAATACGTTCACAAACGACTATGATGCGAACTTGACATGCTGATGGGAATGTACCATCTACCGCCGATTGATAGTGTCAGCCTGGGTAAAGAGCCGTAAATCGAAGGCATACTTTGGGCACCGCGAGCAAAAACCTACCGGCTGTCATTCAGCCTTGAAATGGCATCCTCATCTCTTCCGGTTACTCCTGAACGAGCACCGTCCGCGCCATATGCTCGCACATCCACACGCCGATCCTTTACTGTACCCTCCAAACTCGCAACTCCTGTACGGAAACCTCAGATCGGTGCCGCAGAAGATATAGAGACACTATGCGTAGTTCCGAAAGCCAAGGTGGTGTCTTTCAGCACATCTAGGACAGGATCGCCACGACCACATTCAAGCTCAGGACAAGGTCATAATCTTGTCGCAGGCACTCTGGCGTGGCATACCCCAACGGAGAGGACGCTGGCAGCAGGTTCGCGCATCGCAAGATCAGGGCGTGATATTTCACTGACCACAAATAGGACCTCTTGAAATATACAGAGTTCCTGGGTCCGTATCCTTCCTCCATTCCGGCAAACTGCTTCATGCAATTCTTCCGCGATCTCAGTGCTGGTGTGTAGACGGCGTATCCATATTCGCCTTTCGAGTGTTACCGGAACAATATTATCGAATGGAGTTGCCTGGCGAGACAGACGAGGACAAAGAGCATGTGAACAAATTAAAGGTCACCTTACAGAAAGTGCTTCAGTATGAAAAGACCGCATGTCCATTCCGACGTGGCTTCACTGTCGATTTGCCAGAAACACCCGAACAACCACTGAGACGTCCGACCAGAGTCTCGACGGAACCAGCTAAGAGGTGGACGCTCGACAAGGTCTGGCGGCCGGAGGGATGGACACCAGAGGACGAGCAGACTCCAGGAACTCTTCGGTCAAGGCAGGGTAGCGTGGAAATCGCACGGTCCAGTGATCGATCTGGAAATCCATCTCCGTCGCCGCACCCACAGTTAAGTACCGCAGGACACACTCCAGTACCAGAACCTGCGATGAACGAAGACGAGGCATCGTCAGAAGAACACAGCCCACTAGCGCCATTGCCGACTATACGCCCGCGAGCGCTTAGTAATATGCGCTCCGTGACTGCGCCGAGTAAACTCAACTTACAGCCTGTACCGGTCGAGAACAGGCTACCGACAATTGATCTAGACGGCGCGATGCATGGGACAACCGATGCACAAAAAGCGGACACGATCGTGGAGCAATTCGCCAATATGCCGTTACCGTCGAACACAATAACCGTGTCTGAGGTCTTGCAAGGCAGATATCAAGACGAAGACAATCGGTTAGACTCGGCGGTTCTTGGTGTCGATGCGATAGACTTACCCACGAGCAAAGAAATGCAAAACGAGGAGGATAGTAAGCCTCCAATATCCGCAGTCACCGATACCTCAGACCATCATCGCTTTTCAGAGGACGACATGGTCGAACACCGCATGATGTCGAAGCAGTCCACGCCATCCCTAAGCAGCGACTCGGACCGACATTCATGGCAAGACGTCGTCACGCCCCCCGAGACGATCCGACTGCGCTACCCGCACAAAGCCGTACCTCAGGTCGTCGTCGCCGAATCGCCGCGCTCGAGTCCGTTATCGAGACCGCCAGCACGGCGGACCGCTTCACATCGTGCAGAGCGACAAGCCTCAACTGGACTCGTGCGCAAGACCTTCACCATCCTCACCAGCCCACCGTCATACCTCGTCAACATAATGCTCGAAATGGCGGGCAGGATAGCGAATGGTGCACTTCACCTCAGCATACCGTCGCCTCAGGGGGCGCCCAGGCGCATACCTGGCTCGTGGGACTTGAGCGATGATGAAGAAGACGACTGGGCTAGAGCAGACCCGAAAGGTCAAGATATAGGTGTGCATGTCTCGAGTTCTGAGAAGACGGAGGCGAAAGAGAGAGATGCTGGATGAATATTTTTGGTGTTGTATTTTCAACGTGTTTGGCTTTGTCTAGTCTTGCGTATACCCTGGTCACATAGCGAGGTTTTGTTGCAAATTTTCAAATGTTACGTTCGGCGCAGGCGGGAAATGAAGACTGTTACTTCGCAGCTGGTTCAGATAACACTTGGAATACATGTGATGTTTCATACCACTGTATCATTATTCAAAACGTCTGCATCGTAGCCTGAAAGCACAGCAGCCAATTCACAATCAGTCTACAGTACACAGCAATGTGGTAGGGAAATATATTGTATCCGTGTAATCAAGTCTAATGATGATGACCAAAATCGCCACTCTCGGCAATCGTCTTCTGACACTCGGCCAGAATCCTAGCCTGCTTAGCGACATCACCGAGGCGTCCAATGACCTCCTTATTCCCATCCACGAAGCCATACAACGCATAAGGAATGCCGACCTCGGCGCAGAACTCCTGCACCATCTTCTGCGCCTGCCGGAGATTGTGTCTCGGCATGCGCGGGTACAAGTGGTGGATGGCCTGGAACTGCAGCCCGCCGTGGAAGAAATCCAGCCACTGCGGACAGTCGACGTCCATGGTCGTGCGCAGCATGCGCTGCGGGAATGACTCCGCGACGCCGAGATCCGCGGTGCTCATTGCGAAGTGGCTGAGTGTGATCTGTACGTGCAGTGGCATGGTTACCATGTGGCTGATCATGATGAATGCGAAACGCCCTGATGCGGATGGGATGCTTTTGTACACGATGCCGTAGCCGAACCAGGTCCAGAAGAAGACTTGGCCCGCAATCTCCAGCCATCGGTGCCACCATGCTGGTCCTTTCTTTGGCCCGAGGCCGAGGATCAGGTACTCCCAGCTCAGACGGTAGAGGTTGAAGCGGCCGAGGAGGAGGATTGGGTAGTAGAGATATGGCTGGTATGGAATGACGAATCGTGCGAAGAAGTCGTAGGTCATGATGCGTTCGTAATAGGTAGATCGTAGGGATTCCAGGAAGCGGTGTGAGATGGCGAAGAACGGCATGTGCTCGATGTCTGGGTCGTGCTCAGGAGAGTTGGTGACGATGTGGTGGACGTTGTGGTTCCTCTTCCACCAGCCGATGCTGAGGCCGCCGAGGAAATCGGCTATAATGATTCCAATGACTGTATCGGTGTGGTAGCCGTGCGTGATGCCCATGTGTCCAGCATCGTGGGCGGTGAAGACGAGCTGATGCCAGAATGCTCCGAGGAATAATCCGCTGACGCTGTACCATCCCCAGTGCAGCGTGAGCAGCATCATCGAAAACAGGAATGTGTATCTAGCGATCTCAATGGCGTATGCGGTATAGTTGCAGTCGTAAAGTCCTTGGGCCTTCATGCATTCGTGCAGCATCCTGTACTTGGTCACAATCTCACCCTGAGTGCGAGCGTCCAGCGATGGATATTTTGCCAGGTCATGTTCAATCTCTTCCCTCGTCATTTTATCTGCCATTGACTCCTCCTTTTTAACTTCCTCCTCGTTCACATGTAACGTCGAGATCGAAGTTGCGGATGACGATCGAGAGGACGAGTCTTTGGCTGTTCGTTTACGTAGAGTTGCTGTCCGGTCTGCTGGGTCAAAGATTGGCGATGATTCGTCAGCGCTTTCAAGGCTAGATGTGTCGGAGTCCTCGAATGGCGTCATTTGACCAGGCTCATTGTTCTCGATCTCAGCTTTTAAACGGAAATGGCCGCCTTGAATCGGTGGTAGGAAGTTGACCCAAGTTCCTTCGATGCGACCAATCACATAGGCATTCATTCGATCTTTGGCTTCTCTCGAGTGTAGACTGTTGCGAAGTCAATAATGGCCCATCAATTCGTTCCTGGACTGTACGTACGCGTTCACTTCATCAGTCGCGTCCCTTCCGATCATGTGCTGGATGGACTTGTCACCACCAGGGTGGAACTTCATCCATGGGTCGACCTTCAATACTCTGCCATTGTGAATGAATACAGCGCGGCCCTGTGCAATAAGATCCTCGACGTCGTCTCTTGTGAACAGGCGATCCTTGCGGGATGCCGGTTTCGACGGTACTGCCATCATATCCATGGCTGCTTTGAGACTGCGGAGTCTATGTCGAGTGCGTCGATTACGTGGTGATTCCAGCAATCATTTCTTTCCGGTATTCCAGGTTACAGGTATCCGAAAATGTGCGATTGAATGATAGGTTACGTTGAAAAGCTGCTGATGGCGATCTTTCCGACATGTTTAAGAGTCTCGATCCAGAGCGAACCATCACCCCACAAAAGACCCTGACATGTCCGCGTGGAAGAGCTCCTGCCAAGACCCGCGTTTCATGCATTCTGCTACGGAACCTGGAAAGATGTCACAAAATGCGAGAGCAAGAAGGAGGATAGACGAGATATTGCCATAAGATCACCGACTCCAGCTCTCGGCAATTCCTATCGTCCATGGTCGAGATATGTGTTAATTCATGAGGTACGCTGTTTTACACCGCTCTTGTCATGCTATCGGTGAGGCGCTTCGCTCTCCGCCAATCAGGTGACTACCGCAACGAAAGACGCTGCCGCTGCTGCATCACAGCCGCAAACCTGCAGCGAGGCAGCTGCATCTCGCATCAAAAGGTCAAACGAACAGCCTTATTACAAAATGTAGGTGACTTCTGTGGACTCGAATCTTCCTCAGCATTTCCTCGCCTCCTCTCTGTACCTCGTCCTTTCTCTCATCATGCAATACAATGGCTTCACCGAGCAACGACATCGATCCAGCAATTTACACACCAATCACGGAGCCGAACTTCATCCGTCTTTTGAGGCTCGAAGGGCTTGTGGATGGTCTGCTATCGTATAAGCTGGAGGTGTTCAGCCTTGACAGTGCGCCTTCTTTCGACGCACTGTCCTACACTTGGGGCTGTCCCCTTACGGAACTCGATGACAATGAAAACGAGAAGGAGCCCGATAAGATTTGGAACGAGAAGTTTCCTATCAGATGCAATGGCAAGATCTGTCATGTCTTAAGTAATTTGAAAGATGCATTGGAGGAGTATGAAAAGGGCTACGACCTCAACTACAAGGACGTTCAGGACGGAGCGACGGATTTGCACTGGGCAGCCATGTATGGTAAGGTTGCTACTGTCACTGATCTACTCAGACGAGGTGCAATCTCCGACCTGAGTGATAATAAGGGGCAAACCCCTCTTCACTATGCGGCCTGGGAGGGCCAGCTCGAGACAGTGAAGCAACTCGTCGCAGCTGAAGCTCATGGCTTTCGGGGAAACGAGGACGGTTGCACGCCTTTAGACTTTGCCCGTCAAAATAATCATCAAGATGTCATTGATCATCTCACATCATCTACAGCAAATATCAATCAGAGGTCAAATGTACACCAGGTGACAGAGGTGTACCAGAGACCTATCAAATCCAGCTCAATCTACATATGGATCGATGCCATTTGTATTAATCAACATGATGCCCAAGAGAAAGGTATGCAAGTAAGGCTGATGTCACAGGTTTACGGGACTGCGCGGACTGTAGTAGCCTGGCTAGGCAGAGCAGACGACTCTACAAGTTTAATCTACGAAAGCATCAAAGCGTGTTGGTATCGAGACCTGACGACGGAACACGCAGAAGCGATCTTTCAGCTTGTCGGACGACGATACTGGCAACGTCTCTGGATTGTGCAAGAGATATCTCTAGCGAGGCACGTTGCGTTCTTGTGTGGATCATTTCAATTCAGTTCTAAAGATGTGCAGAGCATATCAGATGACTTCCAAAACAAAATCCGATCTAGACTTTCTGTACGGCACAGTGAAGGAGGTTTCTTAGGGTTGTGGACTCTTTCCCGGTTTGCTTACGCTTTATCCACGAGCTTACAGAACGACGAGGAACCACGACCGACCCTTGAAACACTATGGATGTTCAGCAGATTCCAGCTATGTGTCAACCTCAAAGACCACGTATATGGCATCCTAGGCATGGCAGACCCGGAGTTGCTTAAGGAATATCCATTACTCACTTCCGATTACGATCTTTCAGATATGGACCTATTCGTCGCATTCACGCGTGTTATGATCGCCGAGAAAGGGAACTTCGCCGCAATTGGCCTCGCACGCAGGTTCCATGTAACCTGTAAGACTATACCCAATTTGCCATCCTGGGTTCCTCCATATGCTCAAGAGATGTACCAAAGCACCTCCTACCTGCCTAGCGAGTACAGGGCTGCCGTCGGAGAAGGAGTGAGTTTTTCTCCAGCTGGTAACCTGCCACTTCCTGCTCGCATCACGGAGACCCGAATCTTCGATCGAGTGCTGAAGCTCAAAGGTCTACGGGTTGATGACATTATCTGGATTGAGAATTCCGATCATTTTTCCTCGAGCACACGCTTTGGACCATCCTGGACAACAGTTACCTCACGACTAAGCGCGATGTATGGGAATGGTGACACTCTAGCAAAAGCATTGTTCCACACTTTCTGTGCTGGAGCATTTCTTGGTGGTAGTTTCCTGTCTCAAGACATCAAAGTCCACAAGCTCAAGAAAGAGACGGCTGGCTGGAACATGCTTGTCTATACATCACTGCGTAATGCGAAACTCCAGGGTATCGACATCTCAAGTGCTTTGAATGAGCTAAAACGTTTAGCCCTAAATGACACAGAGGGTTACACTACTTCCCTCGCTACCCTTGCTAGATTCTCTCATGACCCTGAGGCGTTCGAGGGCTTGATTAAGTTTCCCGAGGGTTGGAATACGGAACTTAGCATTGAGATATCGATCAAAAACAATGGCCATGATGCTACAAGTGATGAAGATGACTGGGAAGACGTAGATGAAGATGAGGATGAGGATGAAGATGAGGATGAGGATGAAGATGAAGATGAGGATGAGGATGAAGATGAGGATGAGGATGAAGATGAGGATGAGGATAAAGATGAAGCTAACAGCAAACATGACAGCAGGGAAGGCAGCGAGCATAGTAGCGAGGACGAAGATGCCGGAGGTCGTAACCCGTTTTCTCCAACGGACGTCATAAGGAACAGACTTCTATACGCTACTATAGACGGTAGGCTTGGGGTTGGTCCCGAGGACCTCTGGCCCGGTGATCAGGTCTGGATTTTGCCTGGCAGTACAATACCTTTCATACTTAGACCAGTTGGTGCAGGAAGGTATAGGGTGATAGGGGACACGTACGTACATGGCATCATGTTCGGCGAAGCGGTACCTAAGGGTGAGGTTGAGCTGACAGACATCGCGCTGATTTAATCGACACCAAAGACGGAAGAGAGTACAATTCATCTGGCACGTGGCCCAGCGTGTTCTACCAGGTGGCCTGCTTTAGGGTCCATGGTTCTTCGTCATGCTCTACGACAGCATCCGCCGCCTCATACTGCTCTCCGAAGCACGGACACAGCTTACGTCGTCACATCACAAGGTCGATAATAGGCTGTATGTGGCAATACTGCGAGGACGAGCCGATCATATCAACCTGTCGCACTGCACCAGCTCTTACTCATACGTAGTAGTTTGCAAAGTACCACTCTCAAAAGTTGTTTCGGTGCTCGATTAGTCCCAGACCTGCCGACAACTGACATTCAATCTCTTCCTCCCCATCCAGCCCTTCCACTTCTCAAACGCTTTCCTCTCCCTCTCACTCGCCCCAGGCGTTCCCACCGGCCAATCCGCCAGATACTCCGGACACGTCCCCGCAATCGTCCGCGGCATCGCATGCCACGCCCACCTAGTCTCGCGATCAAGATGAATACAATCACCACTATGCACGCGAATCGCAACAGTCCTGCGCTTCCTCTCCTCCGGATCCTCGACCTCCTCGTCGCCCCGCGCGACGATAAAGATCCCATCACACCCGACGCTGAAGCTCGCGAGCGCTTTCTCGCATTGCTCGCTCACGTCGCGGTGAACGGGCATGAAGTCTTTCGGCCCATAGAGCAGACAGACGCCGGATTCGGGCTTGATGTGTGGGAAGAGGCCGGTCACGAGGGCGGAGATGTCGGGCGGGAAGGCGGTGATTGGGTCTTTTGGGTAGGAGCGCGTCGGCCAGTGGTATTGTGTTCCTAGCGTCAGCCAGCGGAGGCGTTTCGAGAGGGTTTGCGTTGTGTTTAGCGGTTTGTTGGAGGTCGGGTCTTTTGGTTGGAGTTTGGTCTCGTACGGGGCGTATGTGAAGAAGGACCTTCGTGAAGGTGGGCGTTGGTCGTCTTGATTGGATGTGGTATCTTCTTTCGCGGGCGTTGGATATTCGATATCATAGTCGGCGTCCAGGTTGTTCTTGTGTAGACCGTCGGCTAGATAGGTGTGTAATATCTGAGAGACCCATAGAACTTGCGTTTCTGGTGGCAAGATGTTCGGTACTATTTGTAGACCTGACGCTCATCAGCTTTTCGTGTCTCGAACGAATAAGCAATACTGACCAGGGAACTCTCGGTGCTCGTATACCACGGCGTCCTTCACTTCCGAGGACAGGGGGGTAGTGTCACCGATGGTTCCTTGAGCCGCGTTTCGAAAAGCGATGCATGCCTTAGCTATCGAAGATCCAGAGATACTTCCAACGACTTTGATGAATTCATTCTGCTCATCCGAGAGTCCTTTTCTGATATCGATTACTGATACATCATCGTCGAGGTCTGCCGGTTTGACTTTGTTGTAATGCCAGTACGCATCTTGTATAAAAGGTGGCGGTAGCGCATGTGTGTCGTGCTGGACGGTCTTACTCTACGCGGTGTCAGTCGTTTTTGTCGCAAGTGTTGACTGCTTTGGTGGTGACATTTGACGAGGAGATATCCATTAGAAAGTGGCTGCTTAAAAAATATTTCGCAGCTTTGAACGAGTTATGAATTCGAAAGGACTTGAAGCGCGGGCCGCATCGAAGCATGAAGGAAAACAAGCAAGGAACGAAGTACGAAGATATGAAAAACACAATCACAGAGCTGATAAGCACACTCTTGTAATGTGTGTAGATGGGCTCGAGGTCTGATGTTTTGTCAAAGAGACAAAGTGCCAAGGCTGATGATATGACCATCTCGACCTGCACCATATCCTTTTTTCCATCCACAACAACGAAGTACACAGTTCTCCGTCAAACTATATCTTTCCAAGGACGTCGAAGCAATGAAAAAGCTACACTGCCCATGTCGAAGCCCCCTGACCAGTGCGATCGTCGATGCTTGTAAGTTTGATCGCTACTCGTATGACTTAAGCAAGTATAAGGTGCCACTATACCACATGGGCGCCCGTGACTAGTATAAGTGTCCCGTGGGGTTTGAGATTGTTGTTCTTCTCCTACATGTCTCAAAGTGTCGAGGTCACATGCTATGGTGTGTGTTTTGGTCTCGAGATCCACGGCAGTCTGAAGCCCTAACTTCTGAGCCTCTTCCTGGCATTCATATATGATACATCCCCTTGACACCCCTTTGTCCGTCCGACAAGACAATTCCGATGTACAGCCATGACGGTAGGATGCTTCACACCAAACCGCTGAAAACATGTTACAAGGCATGTCCAGCGCAAGAAGGCGACTAGCTATTCCTATGAGCATTTCTCACTAAAGTTTTGTGTGCTGAGAGGTGTACCACCGACAGTGGACGTGTCCAGAAACGACCTCCATCCCTGTTGCGTGAACGCGGAACAACAAAACTGCTTATGATGCGCGACTCTTTCTGAGGTCAATGGTTCACACGGCTGCTATATCTGCATCGTCCATGTAGACCCTACTTGAAGCGGCCCATCTGCCCATTAGGCGGTAATGTAAGTATCCGACCCAGCGCCTGGGCCCATGCTCACTGCTCAATGGACAGCCTGTTACGCGTGCGCATGTTTATAGATAGCTATTTAATGAAATCGAGCGGGCTTGGCAGTTAGAAAGCTGCCCCTGTCCGCTCGGTTCCGAGCCGCTCGATTTCGGGCGGCTCGTTTTATGTAAGAGCTGCCCTCGTCCGCCCGATTTCGAGCCGCTCAAATTCGAGCCGCTCGAGGGCGGGCGGACGCTGCTCGAAATCGAGCGGGCGGAGGCGGCATCTGACCGCTCGTCGAGCAGAACATCGAGGCGCTCGATTTCGAGCGAGCAGGGCCAGCGCAGACCGAGCTACTCAAAAGTCGAGCCGCTCGATATTCTGCTCATACCTTAACAAGCATTTAGCCGCTCTCAAGCGGCTCATTGTGGGGTCTTGGTATAGTCTATAAGATAGTAAATAGTAGTATCTAAGTAACTTCTAGAATCTTGAGAGTGTATAGTATAGTGGCTAGTCTTATAGACAAGCGTAGACTTAGTAGACATAGTATTCGCTTCTATAGATCTGAGGAGTAACAAGGAAAAGTATATATGATTCAGGATAAGATTACTAAAATAGTACAATAATTTTACTTTAATAGTAAAGTAATAGTAATTACGATTACTATAAATATGATAGTAAATGCCAAGCTTTACTATTACTTTACTGTTACTATTACTAAGACTTGCATTACTATTTTACTATTTTACTATTTTACTATTCTACTATTTATATAGTAATTACTATGCAATTCCCAACACTGGATCGTAACAGTAAGGT
>Ga0268246_10000221_pt1 | contig 32551 bp, 34 predicted proteins | sample AgamicOrSfe_FD_200242 | JGI IMG/M metagenome (GOLD analysis project Ga0268246, IMG submission 200242) | Agave microbial communities from Guanajuato, Mexico - Or.Sf.e (v2) (version 2) | ecosystem: Host-associated > Plants > Phyllosphere > Phylloplane/Leaf | place: Guanajuato, Mexico | collected...
CACCAGATCATTTGAGCGAGCAGAACACGCACCCAGCGCTGCGTCACTCGAACTTCTCCCCGGGCCTCCTCGCGCAGAAGCGGTCGATGCCAGCACATTCACGTCCATTGGTGGAGTCCACTGCTTCTTCTGCTTCTTCTACCCCGCGACCACGCGCACTCTCTTCTGCCGCAACGACGTCAGCATCCCCAATGCCCACTCAGCACGAGGCGCCATTGCTCGCATTGCAACAAGACCCCGAGTCCATCCGGCAGGGCGCTGCCGTTTTGAGCGCCATCTTCACGGCCGTTTCGCAGCCTATATTCCAAGCTCAGGCCATCACTTCGCTGTCCACGGCTTCGGCTACGACGACGCCACTCGGGTCTGTACAGGGCACAGTCCTGCCCATAGCGACCGCTGCTGCTGTGTATGCTGTTGCGGCGCAGATGTACTCTCAATCTGAAGCTCAAGCCCGTATCGAAGGCGCATCCAATCCTCCTTCGAGTCGCCAGATCAGCAATGCCAGTGAGGTCAGTCATGCCGCGAGGCCACGAAACCGCAATGATAGTGTTGCGACAGCGTCATCTACATTTTCGGAGAAGCATACCAGCGCCAGTAGCAGCGCATCTGACCCGAACTCGCTCGAGGTGTTGTATCCGAATACCCGCAAAGGTAGCTTGACGCCGCCAGAGGGGCATGCTATTGCAATGTGATTGAGAAGGTTCAATTGACTTGGACCCAAACAGGAGGACCATGAATCTACGACGGGCGTCAAACATGTCGAGGTGAATACTTGTATTTGATAGGGATTTCGGTATTTTGCTATATTGGGCTGGAATCAAGCGTGGTGTTGGTTGATATAATATGGGAATGCGCTGTACATACAATGAAGGACATGATCCTCTTGGGCATAACGCCTCACTTTTCACAATACGTTCGACCACAAGAAGCACAGGCATCGCTTGCTTCCAACATTGCGTAGTGTAACGAATACATTTGCTGCAACGAATCTATATAGCACGCTTGATCTACCATGTATTTTCAGCCCGTAGCGGTAAACCTTTACTCTCCTCTCACACTGCGGCCGAAGTCGCTGATACAGACGGCAGTTTGATATATTTCAGAGTATGCTCTAATGTACAATATCGCACCTTTTGCACTGTGCACTCATATTGACCTCAATATATCTCCTTCATCTTATATACCGTCGTCCTCTTCATCAAGTAGATGCTCGCTAAAGGTCTCATGCCGGCTTGGGAAAGTAGCAGTCCTGTTTATTTCTGCACAAAAGACAAGAAATCAAAAAACGTCAGCGCCAGCATTCTTATTTGTTGAGCTCGGCAGCGCGTGCTCGGAGTTCGTCTTTGCCTGCCTTTTCGGGGAGGTCGTCGGTCTTGACGAGGCCCTGTATTGTGGGTGGTATGTTAGCGCGTGGTCCTGATCATAGCCCTCGTGTTCAGTCTGCCACAAGCCCCGGCCGGGTGAGATGACACATGTCTAGCTAAAGAGGGAATGCGAAACGTACAGGAGTGCCCTTGTGGTCTTCGGCAGTAGCCTTTCCTTGCGATCCGCCAGAGGTGGCACCGGTCTCGACGTCGTGGATCTCGTGGTCAGATGCGGTCGAGTCCTTGGAGTCCTTGGCGACTTGGTCGAAGATGCCTAGAGTGAAGAACGATCGAGTCAGCAAAGGCTTCTACGCTACCCAGTCAACGCAGGCCTCGAGCCTGCAAATACTGCTAAAGGAGTATCTGCAAGCTTCAGACGGATGTAAGACGTACTACCAGCGGCACCGCCGGCGTGCTCTTCAGCTTCGTGGGCAGGCATGTTGTCTTTTGGTCGGAGGTCGAGTGTTGATGAAGTAGTTCGTGAAGTGAGCCAATTGTTGTATTGTTGATTGTAGGACGACTTCTGTTCGTAGTAGGCAGCAACAGCAGTGGTGAATTGCTCTGGAGTCGAGTGGGACCGCATGATATGATGATGACGATTGCTAGTATGAGGGGCACGTAGCGTTCTGTAAGTGGAAGGTCGGTGAAGATTGGGAAAAGGGGTGAAGTACAAGAGAGCATATGCAGGTCTACGGCACTCTCCCAAGACTATCGTCGGTTCCGTCGTGATAATGTCCTATGAATGTATCATAGCTATGATCTCCCACTCCCATATAGTCCTAGTGACTCTCTGTGAGAATGTCCCTTACAATGCCAAGCGCTTCCCCCACAAATCGTAAATTTCCCAAGAGTACCATGTCATAAAGTCATCAAAAGCCATCACTCATGCCACGTTACACATCCCTCCAACTCCCATTGACAGGCCGTCGGTCAATGGCTCCTCCCTCGGCCCATCCTCCACTGGGCGCTCGTTGCGGAGCATACGAGTTATATGATGTGTCAGCCTCATACGTGGGCTGTTGTTGGTACTGGGATGCCTGGTAAGGATTCGCTCCATAGTAATTATCTGTCTGTTGCGGCGGCTGTGCCGTATACGCTGGCCGCTGTTGGTATGGAGACATTGGCTGTTGTGTATGATAAGATGGCGCCGGTGTGGCATGGCTGATGCCCTGCTGAGGTATGTTATAGTGGTAAGTGTTGTCCTGGTATGGGTTGGCAGCATAGTTTTGTTGCGCTTGTCGTCCTTCAAATCCATTTTGCGCAGGTGAATGATAACCTGTATCCTGGTAATCGTATGGACTCTGAACGGGGTTCTGTAGCGCAGACTGCTGAATCGGACGTTGTGGTTGTGGTGCAAGCAATGACTGTCGTGCTTCGTCACCCGTAGGATTCATTGTGCTCATGGCATAGCTCTGTCCTCCCTCCGCATGCGCTGCCTGTTCCTGATGAAGATGTGCATCCGCGTCTTCCTCTTCCGCAATTGCATCCGGATCCTCCACACGTCGCGTGGATGCTGATTCCCAAGTTGGCATGATCGGTAAAGAGTCTTCTGTGACAGTTCTGGCACCCATTCCCATACTCTTGCTCGGCGCATCAAAAGTTGCGACTCCACCAGTTCCCGCCGGTGGACCGTATGCCATGGGATTCACGAAACCATACGGTTGTGGACCTTGTGGCCATTGCGGTTGTTGTTTGTAAGTTCCACCCGAATCTTTCCGACTACTACCGCGTGGTGAAGGACAGCATGCATTACAGCATGCGCAACATGCAAAGCAGCACTCCAGTCCACAACACATACAGCGCACGAGTGACACCACCAAGTGAAGGACGATCAAGGCGCCAATGATGATGGCAGCGACGACGGGCCATTTGCAGTAGGCCTTTGACATGCTAGATGGCGTTCTGTCAGTCGTTGCATCCGCAGAATACTCACACGAAACTGTACTGACCAGGAGTCCCATGACGAGAAGGTCGACTTGACGCCATCAAACGTGGATTGTATGTCTTCACGTCGAGCAAGACTGTAGAGGAGGTTCGCCGGCGAGGTTCCGGTTATAGGGGACATTGTGTTTAGTGTTCAAGCGATCTTTCACAGGCGGATGGAGTTGGACGAGCGTGTGGTGGCTGTGAGATTGATCTTGTATCTGTGCTGAGGAGAGTATGTGTGAAGTGAGTGGCTGGTGAGGACCGCGATTGATGCGCGTGATTGGCTTTTACGACAGCTGCCAGACCGGAGAGAATGTGAAGCAGAGGAACATCAATGTGTGTCAATGCAGTGTACAATCGAGGATCACGTCGCCTTCAAGTAGGTCGTCGTGATGGTACGCGTCTTCCACAGCCTCTTCAGGTGTCGATCCACTTTGCCGAGATCCAGGGCTTTGGCCGTTTATTTTTAGGGGAGCATTCGCAGCCAGTTCCGACAGCACCAGTGGCAATCGAGTATCAGTATCAGTACATCTAAGTATCAGTATACATAAGGTAAACTTACTGGTCTTCACTACCAAAGGACTTAATATCAGGCGTGAAGAGTGCCGCCCTCGGAATCACTGATACTGTCGTCCTAGCTTCTTTGCTCGCAGCCACCAAGTTCGCCATAGTGCTATATTGCCACTGAGCATAAGTTGGGCAAAATCCTTACGGCTCTCTTTCCAGAAATATAGTACAGTATGCTTGCCGTCGCAAGGGTGACTGCGCCCCATTTCTTCTCAAGCACTTGTAGATCTGCTGCCACAACATCACTTCTTGCACATAATGCCTTGAGGACATATGCTTCGCATGCCAGAAGATATGATGCTGTTGTGGTGGGCTCGGGACCTGGTGGATTGACTAGCATTGGTCACCTCCTTGAAAACGGGCTGGAGAGCATCGCGATGATTGATGATATGGACTTCACGGCAGGGAGAATAAATCAAAAATACAGGGAAGTTCCCAGTAATACCAAGACTGCCATGTTTGAAAAATGGGCGACGTCCACCCAGGCGTTCCGGAAAGCGCTCGAACGAAGAAGCACTTCGAACAATGCTTACGACAAGATGCTCACGTTCGATCAAAACGCCGGATGTCTTTTGGGGGACGCTGTAGATGTTGCTCAGCTCATTTCTGATGGACTACGGGCTGATCCTCGAATTACCACCATTGCTGCCCATGCACAAACCCTGGAGAAGAATGGGTCCTCCTGGGCTATACCCGAGCTTGACGTGAAAACTGATCGAGTCGTCCTGGCTGTCGGCTCCCATCCACGACCTCACGACCTGGCAGATAAATATCCACACTTGACGGCAGTTCATCTCGATACTGCTTTGAAACCGTCTATACTCAAGGATGCCATTCCCAGAGGCAGCCGCGTCGGTGTCATAGGATCAAGTCACAGCGCAATTTTGGCTTTGAAGCATTTGTCTGAGGTTCCAGGAATTGAGATAGTCAATTTTTGGCGCTCCGAACTGCTATATGCCGAATACAAGGAGGAGGGCTGGATTCTCCGGGATAATACAGGTACTTCGTCACCTCCCAGCTCCACATCCATTCTCTCCCTATAACCCCAAACCCCTCTGTCAGCCACTTCGCGAAGCGATCTAATCACAACCCCAATTGCAGGCCTCAAGGGAGTAGCCGCCAATTGGGCCCGAGACGTGCTTGCTAGCCCGCAAGCGCCGCCTAGCTTACGGCGTGTCAACTTAAAGGCAGATTCCCGCAGCGAAGATCAGGTGTACGATGCTGAGCTTAAGCATTGCACGCATTTGATAAGTGCTATCGGGTACTCGCAGAATCCTCTCCCCAAGATAAAAGTCGAAAATGCGCAGGTTACGCCAGAGTTTGATCCTCTGACAGGACGGTTTTTTCGAGCAAAGGGAGACAAAAGCGTGTTACCTGGCTTATTTGGCTGTGGAATCGCCTACCCCGAACGTGTCACGGATCCTGAGGGCAATGTGGAGAGTGCAGTAGGTATGTGATCATGATTATCTTTGACCCTGCGTCGATGTTGTGCTCAAATGAATATATTGCCATCCATGTCTGTTATGACTCTGTTCAGCCCAGGCATACAACCACTACTGTTGGAACGCAGGGCTTCCCATGAACAAGCATGTCTTCGACTGAAACTGACGACAAATTAGGGTGGTTTAAGTTCTCAAAAACCTTAAGCCGAGTAGCTCCAGAGTGGGTGGCCAGCCCATAAAGGGTTCCAACTCAGTCAGATTCAGGAGATTACGCCATGCGTACATATTCCTCGGGTCATGAAACATTATTAGCAGAAGTGTGCCGAGACAACCTGTTCACCGAGTGCTTGGGAGAAGACCATAACAGCCACTAACGCAGTTGCGACGCTTACTGCCACCATACAGATGTTTAGAGCATTTCCTGAAACAGTACTGCATAGCTTTTGCTGAGAGTTACGATTCAGTAGAGCATCGACGCCATCAGGGAAGCGGGAATAATCGCAGAGCTACAATACACTCGTGTAGGCATCAAATCTCGTGCGAAACTGAGGTTGCTCTTCGAGGTTCAGCAGTCACAGTCGCACAAGCCCACTTATGCACGCTGAGCACAGGGCAATACGTACCGAAACCAGTGAGATCACTGCGGAGGATTCAGTTACACAGCATGAAGGCACATATTATTATTGAGCAATCGAGCAAGGGCTTTTAGTTTGTAGTAGACCCCGGTTGCCAGTTACTCGCACGAAGAGTGCCGTACCAAGCACATCAGAAATATATATAGAGAACCGGGATTGGTTCCTTTAAGTTTGCGTTCATCTACAATATCGAGCATATCGAAAGCAGCTTGGCCTCGTATCGGGGGAGGTGTCGTGGTGTTCCGCTTGTGCTGGTTGGGCACTAGCGGGTGTCTTGCAGAAACAGGGCGGGCCCGATCCAGCCGGCGTGATTTGTCACATTTGTGATCTCCTGAACTCTCAGGCAGTTAGGCACACTAGTGGTAGCAGTAGCGCCACCTCGTAGCCAGCCCTGACGACTAAAAGGTACCTGACTCCCAGAGGCCGTATCGGTCGGATGTGGAGAAACATGGAAGCACAAATGCTAAGCATGTGTTGAGAACTAAGTGCCCACGAGGAGCTCAGTATGTGATCAACAATTAATCTGATCCTCGTCCCTGGCTTCCAGATCTGTATCATACTCGAACAAGACGGCAAGGTAAGGTCTCTACATTTCACATCTCACAAGGAGATGCTGGTTGCGTGGCGTCGTCAATCCTTGCCAGATAGAGTGTATGGATGTAGAAGTACAGTTTCAGCCTGGATCAACGATCACCCCTTGCTTTTCCCCCGCTCTTCGCTCTCCCTTGGTCCCGTGAAGTGGTTTTTTTCGGCCCATCAGTTTCGTCCGGCCTTGATCACTGTTATTGTCTGCTGGAAGCAATAGACGTGGTGTGATATGGAGTGGATGCGCAGGAAAGAAGGAGAATAAAAGACAGCGTAGAGAAGGGAAGGGAGACACTAAGAAGATGGGACAAAAGTGCCTAGCTGAAGGCGGAAGAAGATTTAGTGGATAGAGATTGCGCACAAGTGGCAGGCTAGCCGCGGGTGAGCAGCTCTGCCAAGACCGTTTTCCTCCCGTCCGTGCACTTTGAGTGGAGGTTGTGCCTGTTGTGCGAGCTTTACGAGCGTGCGCTCCCAGTTTCCTAGCGTGCTGAGGTGTTCGTGGTTCAAACCCTAAATAAGCAGAGGTCTCTCTTCCCTTCCCTGATCCTTCTCTCTCTTACCCTCGTTCTAGTTTCTGCATCTCTACATACATCTCTTCCTATCTCCTTGAACCTTCGCTCTGCTGTACAGCCTACGCTTCACTACCAATTCTAGCCTCTGCGCATCTCAGCTTGTCGTTCTCAAGCATTCTCGTCTTCACGTTTCTGGTCCCGCCATCTCCGGATCAGACGTGGTGATCAACTCCACTCATCCGATCTTTCATCGCATCCAATCTAGATAACAGACAAGATGGTCTACAGTCTATCATACACCCGTCCTCCTTACCAAAGCTCGACAAACAGCTCCGAAGGCTCTCGCACCTCCCTCGATGGTCAAACCAAGCAAAAGTCCATCGATGAGTCCATCAAGAGTGCCAGCTCATGCAGCATGTGCGCCGGCATTCCCGAGCCTCTTTCTTTTGACAGAATCATCAAGGGTGGTACCTGTCCGGTAAGTTCTACCACAGATGCTATCCTCGGCCTCTCTCTTGAGCGCCGTAAGTGACTGGACATTTTGACTGACTTCATGATAGCCATGCACTCTCCGCGACTTCATGAACTATCTCAAGTACATCGAGCATGCCGCCGAAAATCTCCAGTTCTACCTCTGGCTCCGCCAATACACCGAAAAGTTCGATGCTCTTCCAGAAAGCCAGAAATCTCTCTCACCAGAGTGGACTATGACCCAGGCCGAGTCCGAAAAGATTGCCATGGAACAGACTGGCAGGATGAAGGTCAGTGCAGATACTGCTGCAGCTCTCAAAGGCACTGGTTTCGACTCTACACCCAGGGTGACGGAAAGCGAGAAGCCTAACCCTTTTGGAACTCCCGAGCGCACCCCTTCGGAAGATTCTGGTTCTGGTCGTGCGTCGGAATCTGCCATCAGCAGCAACGATGCTAGATCAGCTGCCTGGCTCTCCATGCAGACCACGAACTCCGAGGACACCAAGAAGAGAGCCGATGCTGCTTTTGGTGAAGCAGGTATCAAGTGGAAGCCCTGTATGTAAAAACCAATCGAGATGCCAGTACGCCAAGCTAACAACATCTGAAGTCACCATTGAGCCTTTTCGCGACGAGATCAACCGTGTCATCGGTATCTACGTTGCTGATGGTGGTGCCCGCCAGCTCAACCTTTCTGGCAGAGAACGCACGGCGCTCCTCCATGCTCTCGCCAACACCACTCACCCCTCCGCATGGCGCAATGTTGCGACCACTGTCGAATGGTCGCTCCGCTGCCAAGCTCACCCCAACTTCATTCGCTGGACCATCTGCAACGGCAACCGCCCTCGTGTTGTCTTTGCTCGTGGTCTTGGTATCAGCTTGATTGTGTTCGGCATTCTCGCTGATCTGCTCATTACCCTCTCTCATGTCAGCCGCGCGTGGCGTGTGCTTCCACTTCTTCTGTACATTCTCGGTATTTCCACTTTGATCGCTGCCTGGAAAGGCATGTGTGTTGTTCTGCATGGTCTCCACCACCGTCATCTGCGCCCCTGGGAGCTCTTCCAGGATGCGGATGATGAGTCAGTCGAGACCAAGGTCAATGCATCAATGGACTCATTCGACACTTACAACAGCTATGAGACAGAACCCTGGATCGCAAAGTATGAGCACCGCAACATCATCAGGAAGATCTTCGATCGCCAGACGTGGGTGGAGGAGCCTGCACTTCGCCAGATTCAGGACACAATCTTCCTCCAGGCCATTCTTGGCGGCATTGTCGGTGGTGCCATTCTCACTGCCATCTTCGTGGCTGTTCCGAAAGGCAACCTCATCTGAACGACATTCAACGACCCTTCAAATATGATCTTTGCGAATACCCTATCTTCCTGGCGTTCAATCTATGGTGTTCCTTTGGCCTGGCGGGCCTTCATAACTGAGTGATGGATATGTACAGTTGTTCATGGGCGGGGCGTTTATGAGGTTTCTGGGAATCACGAGGCTGGAGGTGCTAATGGTACTCGAGAGGTGGTGTTGCTCAACATGATCGGACGGATCGATTAGTGTGATGATGTGGTGAGAGGCGAAGATGAACGCAAAAATTGCAGAGAGGCAGCTGGTGATGGATAGAAGACGTCGTGAAGGGTACCGTTCTGCTCCAGAAGAGAGCCATGGTATATAAGATTAGTCAATAGTATGAGGTTTATGGGTTGCACCCCATGTTGTACCTCAGACGGGTGGCATCGTGACGAAGATTTTCTATATAATTGCGATGTAACTCAGCCTTGCTGACACAGCCTGGTCTACACAAGGCTCTGGCATAATCATAATCTTGTCGCAGGAAAGAATCTGGGGGGGAGTGCCGTAGGGATCCTACTCAGCCTTATGTTCAGATGATAATATACTTATGACAGCCTCGCCGTATAGCCTGGGTTACATAAGGCTTCTGGGAGTGCCGAGCGGACTTTGCGACGCGACTCAGTTTGCTCGGCTGTCTTTCCCACGCGCCTGTACCGGACACTGCCCCGATGATGCTCAAAACTTCGGTCAACATCAGTTGAAAAGCATCGACACCAGCTCGATGTCACCCAAAAGTGATGCTGCGGCTGCTAGCAACCCGCTAAAGCGCAAGAGACCTTTACAGCATGAAAGTCTTGGTCATAAGCGAAGAACGAAATCCCACGAAGCTCGAGCGATTGCCGCGCAAACCAAGGACAAAGCATATGGCGATGGCGAGCTCAATGTTGACAAGTTCGTCAGGGCGCGTGCATTCGAGATCCAAGCACTGGAAGACGGCATGAGAAGATCAAAGAAGCTCTTGAGCCAACGAGCATTTCAAAGCGTGCCGCGTGACTTGCGCCGGCGCACAGCCAGTCACAATGTGAAACGGGTACCAAAGAGGCTACGTGCAAGAGCGGCGAAAGAGGTAGAGCATGATGTCCTCAGGGCACAGATAGCGCTAAGTCTGTCGACAGATGGCTGAGGATAATACACCGACTGTGACGGCAAGAAAACGGAAGCCAAGCGGACATCAACGACTGCGGCTCGAGCTTGCCAAAAATGCCCAGACACCAACGTCAAAAGTCGTGAAAAAGAAGAAGAAACTTGCTACAGGCATTATTCAGCCCCGCGAGCCTCGTGTGAAGAAGAACGTTCTACAAAAGCCGGACAAGCCCAAGGCCAAATTCCGCAAGCGCCAGATACACAAGGCGTGGCTGCCGACACATATGTTTCATGCTAAACGGGCTCACATGACGGCCCCGAAAGAACCATTGTGGCGGATGGCCATACCTCTATCCCCGACACAAAAAGGCTACCGACCAACGCACCGAGCCAGCACACTACGAGGAGCTATTGCTTGGGATATGTGCTACATGTCGACGATTGGTCTTGAGGGACCGGAGCAGAGTATTTGTGGAATTCTCAAAGCTCTCGGTGTTGGGAAAGACGATGGAGAACAGTTCTGGTCAAAACGAACGGCGAAATGGCTGAAAGGAACGAGATCATGGCAGGGTTGGCTATACGTGCGGGACGGATGGCCGAGACAAAGCATATCACCTGGACTCATCATATGGTGTCCGCTTTCTCGGGAAGAGACTGCGACAGTTGAGCGGAGCAGCAATGGCAAATCGAATAACACGAAGCTCAAACGCCAAGCATTCATTCGAGTGCACCCATCAGCATTTCTACAACTTTGGCAAGAGCTCTTACGCCTCTCCAAAGTGCAGAAGCCTGGCGTTGTGGTTTCGGACCTCCGCTTCGAGATCGGCAGTATCGAGCTTGTCGGGCCAGCGTCTGCAGAGGCACTGACTGGCGCATTGTCCCTTTACCATGCAAACAGACAAGAGGGCGATGAACCGAGTGGTATTGAAAATGTTTGGGACGTCCTCCGCAATGTGACAAGTCCAAGTAATCTGCCCTCAGACGCCGTGCTCACTCTCGACATTGCGGACCCTCGTCTACGTCACCCAGCAAAAACGCAAGGTCCAGATGCAAGTGCTGAGGCACAAAACCGTCTTCTCGATGTCCTCGCTGCTTGGCCTATTGACAAAGCTGCTCGTCGTTCTAGCAACCTCTTTTCTCGATCAAGCAGGTGGACCGCGCAGCGTAGCATGCCCAGCCAGAAAGCCATCAACCGGCGCAAGGCATTGGCGGATCCTGGGCAATACCCGGACTCTAAGCCTGCAGATCCTAAAATCCCGGTCATCATACTTGCATCACGCGGTCAGAACGACTCGCAAGGCAGCTGGACCATTCTGATGCCCTGGAAATGCGTCCTGCCTATTTGGTACTCTCTGCTATACTACCCACTATCAACTGGCGGCACTGTACGCTTTGGCGGTCTGGACCAAAAGCGACAGATCGCGTTCGAGCACGGCGCACCGTGGTTTCCAGGAGATTACCCTGGGACTGATGCTGGTGACGAGTGGGCAACGCGAGAGAATGCACGTCGCAAGAAGGACTGGGAGAAGCGACTGAAGGGCAGGCGGGTGGAATATGACAGCGTGAAGCTGGGCAAAACGAGCAAGGGCGAAGTGGGAGACGGCTGGGCTTGTGATTGGAGTACGTTGGTGAATAAGCCGCAACAGGATGCAAATGGAGACAAGGGCATGGACGGTGAGACGAAATTGCATCGTGTTCCGCTGCACCTTGCGAGGAGTGTGCTAGCAGCTAGGAAGGGTGTTTCTGCTAGTACGACTGCAGTAGCAGCAACTTCACGACCAGGTGGGTTAGTCACAGTCAACCTGACACTCCTACAAAGAGGTGTCCCTGCCGTGTGCGCGCGAATCTATCGTCTGCCAAGATCGAACCCAGAATTACTACAGCAGTGGTTGTCACTGCTTGAGCAGGCTAAAGGCAAGAAGCAGCAGGGAAAAGCCACTCGTCTCCCGCGTCCAGTCCCGGGCGCGCCCAAGCACGAGCATCAGCGCTACTTGGCAGAGACATTGATGCTTGACAAGTCTGAAGCGACAACACCACAGGCTGGCGAAGGAGGCTATCCCGATGTGCCGGATGAGGAGGATCTCCTTGGCTTTGTGACGACGGGGAACTTTAACCTCGCGGAAGGCAAAGGGACTGGGGTTGGTAGCATATTGCTGGAGCGGGTTCCGCAGGATGGCAGGTCAGACGCTACTGCCGGTACAGACAAGCATCTGTGTGTTGTCCGAGAGTCCGGACAGGCTTTGGGACGTCTCGCTCGCTGGGAGCTTGTATAGTCTCAGCTCCCTCCGAGCAGGACAGTATCTGTACATTGATGCAGACACCGTACCATTCTGTCTATTCCGTACAATATGTACAACCGCTTCTTCCAAGCTTTTCCCAAAATCCCAAAACGCCGTACGCTAATTCTCAGATGACGGACGGCAGCATGTCCTCCCACTACGAATATCTCCTCCCACTATGATGCCTCGTACTTGTTCTTGGATTGCTCGTAGTAATGCGACATTTCGAAGCCTGCTCGTTTGAATCCACACTTGACGTAGAAGCCTTCGTTGGCCTCGGAGCAGTCGAGTATACTCTGCAAATAACAAAGTCATTAGTATCGTGCCTCCGCTGCCATTCGCTACAGCAATTCTACACCCGATCACACAAACTCACCTTATAGCACCCAACCTTCTCCGCCACAAAGTCCAACGCCTGTATGATCCTCAACCCCAACTTCTTTCCTTGCTGATCTCTCGCGACTGCAATGTCCTCGATATGTCCCACGCTGCCCAAGTTGTGAATGAATTTCCGCTCGACCACCAATGCACCCGTGCCGACAATCTTATCGGAGCCGTCTAGCACAACCAGGATGAAGTAAGATTCCCGCTGTGATACCATCCAGTCGTAACGTTCGTTCCACCGGGCCGGCGATACATCGCCGACGGATGTGAGGACGCGCAGCACGTCGAGGAAGTTGGCGTCGTAGTCGGAGCGCTGGAGGGGCCGGATTGTGTAGGAGGAGGGAAGGGCAGAGACTACGTCTGGGGAGATGAGGGAGGGGGAGAATAGCGGTGTAGTGTCTGAGTGGCTGCTGGTGTTTTCAGAGGTGCTGGTGGTCGGCGTGAAGGAGGATGCGGTGGGATCGAGGGAGAGCGACATGCTGAGAATGTGGGGGGCCTGTTGCCAGTGGACTGAGAGAGACTGTGAGATCGATCGATGGGTGAACAAATATGTGGTCGAGGCGCGAGGGTTGAGATAACTCTGTCTTGGAAAAGACAAGTAGTGGTAGTGGTAGTGATGCAATACAGTGATATCTTTGTGCAGGTTGTTGTTCGTGGTTTACATAACCACACATTGGAAATCGGAGATCGTCCGTCTCATCTTCTGCGAGTCATGGCTGACTTCTTGTAACACTTCCAGTTTCCTCATCTATGTGCTGCCCAGCAGTCTCGCGAGTGTTTCTTTCTGGACAATAAACTGAGGTGGACATTGACTTCAGGCTACATGCATTTCAAGCTGTGACCCATGGATCGGATGGGTGGCAACTAGACGACACTTATTCCTGGGATTCTTTTCTGACCAGCCCAGCCAGTAGTGTCCGCAGATAGGCTACAATCACGATATTTCACACAGGACTTTCAAAACTCATGTGAAGCTTCCTGTTTCCCAGCAGGACTTGCGCGCTTCGGGAACCAGAACTCAAGCCAGCAGTTATTAGAACAATCAGGTAGAGCTTCAGGCCATACCATCGTGCCCAATTTTCGCGCAATTTGTTTTTTATAATGCACTCATAATATGGCATGCCTCTCGGACAAAGTTTGGTGAAAGTTTGGGTAGTCCAGTCTATCGGAGAGCAAACATATAATGCAGCTTGCTCCATGCTTCGGCGAGACATCTATCAGTTCAGTTGAGCTACCCGTTGCGGGTGTCTCAATCGTGTCTGATGAGCTGTTTGTTTCATCGATGTTTGAATGATGGCACGCGAGTCATATCGATCTAGGAAGTATCTAGTTACTTCACGTCTCGCTTCATCAACTCTGAAGCCCTTCACTTCTTCTTCGTCCTGTATGAACAACCTGAGGGCATCTCACAATCGCTTTGCTCACCTTCGTGCGATTTGCTCAACAGACTCGGCTCACCACTACCCGCTGTGACCTATCAGCAATCGTGTCAAGGGATATTGCTGAAACTCCTTCGAAGACCAGTCTGAAATCTGCCACAGATACCTCGAAGTAGCACTCTCACTGTCTACGAAATCATCTCTTCTAACACTTAAGGCAGATACTTGTTCAGTCCAATGATCACCGTCCGCGTAGGCACGAAGAAGCCGAAGGATTTCTACATACACAAAGAACGCCTTTGCCAATACTCGCCATTCTTCAAGAGTGCCCTCAATAGAGACTGGAGTGAGGCCAAGTGCAATATGGTCGTGTTGCCGGATGATAAGGCAGAGACGTTCGAAATCTATTGTGACTGGCTCTACAACATTTCTCCGTTTCGCGAATCAGCTGTGTCAAGTATTCAGGACGAAACACAAAGATCTTCCGCGTTTGACCATGAGAGTCATCGCTATTACCTTGCGTATGTCTTCGGCGACAAGGTTATGGATACGGGCTTCACTGATATGCTCATCGACCACTGGACTGCCAACATGAAGAAGTTGAATTTGTACCCAACGATTTCTCTGTTCAAGATCTTCAACTTGTCTAGGAAGGGTCATCCTGTTCGTCAATTGCTCGTCGATATGATGCTCTACACTGCTCACGATGGGTGGTCTAAGCTTCCATGTTGGAGTGATATCCACAATCTGGAGGCTCTGTCGGAGATCACAAAGGCGTTCATTCATCAACAGGGCCAACCCATCGACAGAGACAATCCACCGTACCACCAGCCGGACATGTGTAAATATCACTCGCACGCCGGGACTGACATCCCTTGCTACAAGACACAAAGAGGGTGGGGCTGGCTGCGCGAGCAAGATGAGCGTTGAGATTCGAGATGATGCTCGGTCCTGGGACTATGTCGTGCCACTGAATCGTGGCAAAAGAGCAAGGGTGCTGAGCAGCATCATGTAATCGATGCCCAACGCAGCAACTGCAGGATTCTCCCCTGCATGGCTCAGACTAATGTCGAAACTTCCAACCGCTGCTAAAAGACTTGCACTTCCGAGAACTGCCACACTGCCTAATGTGGAGGCCAAATGAGCCCGTTCATATTGCTTCTCAAATGCCCAATTTGCTGGAAAGCGAACCAAGGAGGTCAGATACAAAAGCAGACGTGTAGCTCCAACCAACATAATGAAGTTTGCTGAGCTTGCTCTTCGTGGCAGGAGTTCTAGAATAAGTCGATACGCAATAAGGATGGGGATCAGTGTCGGAGTGGGCAGCCAACAAGCTGCTGTCTTGGCTCTCCTCTCGTCAATTTCGCTTTTCGGTCTAGATTGTGCTATCACTGTAGCTACGGAAAACAGGTTTGCTGCAAAAGATATCGGCAGGATTTGTCCAATCAAAAAGTAGTACTGCAAGTTTGGCACAGCATATCTTTGACCTGCTGAGCTCATTGTGATGTTTGTGATCATCGTTCCCAGTAGTGCCTGCATGACCCAGTAGTAGTTCGCCTGAGTTGAGCAGAGTGACCTTGCAAAGTCCAGGAACAGTGTGGAAGATATCGTCCAATGCCAGATACTGCTTATGAGGTCGATAGTTGAAAGCGTGCTCACGATAACATTGCGATCATGGCACCATTCCTGATACGATGCAATAAGGAAGGACAGCATGGTGTAGGACAACACCGCAAAGCTGAGACTAGCGGCTCCTATATAGGCACACAGCAGTCCATGATTGAGCACTCGGCCACGATGTTTCGTTGTGACTTCATCGTATGAATTGCGTAACGACTGAATGATGAGACCAGTAAGAATGAGGGCAGCAATCATATAGCCAATGAATATGGTGGCGCCAAAATAGTTTGTGAAGCCAGCATCTTTGCGCGGCAGCGGTGTCTGTTCAGGGTAGCCACGTACAAAGCCTGCAGACAGCAGACTGCTTGCGTTTATGACGGCCCATAGCAGGCCATGGCCCGTGAAGTAGCTTAGCATGGGTTTCTTAAGATGTTGACCCTATCTATCAATCGTGGATGAGCAAATGGCGGCAGTATGTTGTATGGTGACGTCGCAGAAGAAAGGGGCATTCTGAAACAAACTTTCCAGGTCTGAAACAGAAAGGATTTCCCGCTCTACTCCGTTATTGCGCAGCCTCAGACTGCAACATGTGCAGCGTGAAGTGAGAGCAGAGTCATGGAAAGCACCCTGGAATGACGAATCAACGATAACACTACGGCATGGCAGTATCGAAAGTCGTGGCACTGCCAAAAGTGGCACCACCAAAAGTCAAGGCAAAGCCCAAGTCGGTGCAGAATAAGCATCTCTATGCACGCTCGTCATACATGTACCAAGCTGCTGCTTATCTTTCTGCTCGTGTGGCTGAAGCCAGGGAACCTGGAGCCAGTAACCATGGCGTCCTGAAAGAAGGTTCAGAGCTGAACAACAAACAAGCTCTGCCTCCTAAATCCTGTGAGACTCATTCAGGCTCAGAAACATCAACAGCAACAACTCCAGGCAGCGCCCGTCACCTGATCACGCAGATGCGCGGTGTTTCCAGGAAAACACATACATGTCTGTCAAAGGAGATCAAACGATCAATTTGCAAACGATGCGACACGTTGCTCGTGCCAACGAAGACGTGCAAGGCGGAGATGCAGAATGCAAGCAAAGGTGGCAAGAAGCCGTGGGCAGACGTCTATGTGGTGACGTGCTTGGTGTGTGGCACTACGAAGAGGTTTCCTACCGGAACAGACAGGCAAAAGAAGAAAGCGCAGCGGGCTGGAGTGGTGGTCGATCATGCTGCCGAGGTCACTATGAACGGTATTGCGGGCAAGTGATCTGGTGGAAGTGTACCAGTCTTCAGACAGTTTTGTGCCGTCTCTATGTTACAATGATATTATGTATACAGTCAGAAGACCTATCTGTGCCCGACCAGACACGGCGGGTACAGGTCAAGAAACCTTTTCAGCTTCTTTCTTTTCAAACCACCTTCTGCGCTGCCCTGTGCCGGACATCCCCATTGCTTCATCTATTCCAGACTGCATGGTCATGCCACATTACGCTACGCAGCATTCTTGTCAACGAATGCTCTCTCCAATCTGCCAACCTCAGCCTTGAACTTCTCCACCTCCTGCCAACAATCCAAAGGTCGCCTGTCGTTCGTCTTCAGGCATGATATCAGAGCATCCTTTGCCTGCTCAATACCGGCATCCTTCTCCGCAATACTCTTCCTCGCCTGGAGCTTTTTCCGCAGTTCCTCGAGATCTTTGGCAACCACAGTGCTATCTGGCCCGCTTGATTTCGACGAGTCCTGCGATGCTTGTGCTGGTTCGCTTGACGTGCCTGTGATCTTCTCTGAAAGTCGTGTCAAGAGTGGCTTCTCTGTTAAGGATGGCCCGGATGAGGAATGTGATGTTGTGTCGTGGGATTCGCTGGAGATGGATTCGGAGAGGGAGGTGAATTTGCTGTCGGCTTGTTCGAGGTGTTTTTGTAACTCGGCGTTCACGCGCTGTTGTATGATGAGTTCCAGGTTCTTGGCACGGGATGAGTCGGTCTGATGTTCTGTTAGGTGATGATCCTTGGAATCAAGCGCAAACGGAACGCACTTCGGGGTTATTCTGTAATGTGTTTACAAGGCCTTCCGAGAACCGAACGGGATGATCTCTGATAGCTGTTAATCACTGAATCATGATCGCTCGGAGACTGTGCTCACGCTGTGAAATAATGCTGCGCATCCGTTGGCTTGGAAGTAGATGAGCCCATGATCGCGAGAGGTCAACGATATCTTTGCTAGCAGGAGAGACGAATTAGGAGCGCTGCTGAAGCTGAGGTACTATTGCTGTTGCTGTTGTCAAAGTTTCCCCGTAGTCTCAATGGAGGAAGTGCTGTCCCTCGAGTCATTGACAACATGAAGCGATCACAACCACCAGATTGCCCGCGTTGCAACAACTCCTCCTGCCAATAGGTGGTACTCTCGCCAATCGGGATGCATTTGGCGGCTGACTACTAACATGTTATAGGACCAGCTACCTAACCTTGTCCATGCCTCAAAGTACTCTCGCGAATTGGCTAGCACGTAAACAGTCCCCAGTTGCACCATCGACAGAATCGAAACCTGTCGCGGAAACAGAAAATGAGCAGCTCATGCCTTCAGGGCTCAGCGAGCGCGAAGAGGCACCGGAGTCCATACGTCCACCTTTGGGGCTTACGAAACCCATCAATACACGAGTCCGATCTCAACTACCTGCGAATGTGACTATAGAACCATGCCATGAGAAATACCTTCCTGGCTATCGCAAGATGAACGCGCTCTTATTGCAGATACCATATCGAGAAGAGTTTTACAAGGAGACAATGGAGAACCAGATCATAGCGTCGGTAACGCGCTTGGCTCTCTGGCACGAAAGGTCAAGCACGTCAGCGTCGCCAACAGCAACTGAAGCTAAGCTAGTTGCTGCTATACGCTGTCGAGTGCTTGCGGCACCCCCAGAAAACCCATACGAGAAGATACCTGTGCTGTATATTTCGACTCTTACGACTTTGGGACCTTTCAGGGAGCATGCCATCGCATCGCATCTTCTGGCCGAAGTTACACGGCTTGCCATCAAGCTTTACAACGTGAAGGCTGTCTCTGGCCATGTCTGGGAAGCGAATGGAGACGGACTCGAGTGGTATAAAAAGCGGGGATTCCGCGTTGTCGCGCATGAGCCAGAGTACTATCGAAGACTTGCCCCCAAGACCGCAGCACTGGTGATTAGACGTGATATTGGTCCTACTGATCTTCTGACTGCTTAGACATGCGCAGAGGTGGATAACCTGTTGCAAAACCCGTCGGAGAGGTCCAGCGAGTAGTGATCTGAATTCTGTATCAGGATTGCAGTCTTGCACTATGCAACGATCATGAGCCATCATTGTTGCTTCACGCTCACTTCGCACGCCTTGCCAGGTCGAAAGGGCTTCACTCGGGCGAATGCAGGATGCTGGGATGTGGCTATCTACTCCAAAGACAATTCCCTTCGATGCAAGATTTTGAGAGAGCTTCAGCCAGCAAGCCGAAGAGTATGAGGCACGCGACAAATGGTATGGTACCTTGATCGGCGCTACAAAGATACCAAATTGATCGACGGTGGGGATGAAACCGGGCCGCAAAGGCTGAAGCTGGAGGGAGATGGTTGGTGTTGGTGCTGCAATGTATAACGAAATTTACATGTCCGGGGACTGCTGTGGTAGCATCCAAAGAGCATAGGATCAATATGCCTAGACTGTTAGACATGCTCGCATCATCAGATGATACCAGATAATCGCTGTTCTCAATGCCAAATCCAATGCAACCACATGCGTCATCCGATGATTTCCATCTCATCAATTACTGCCCCACCGTCCCTCGTCCAGCACCAGGTACCATCCACTTGACATAAGCTCTCGGCATCTGTATACCCAGAGCCAAACCTATACATAAGCTCACGAGTCTCGCGTCTCTCTCCCTCCATTACGTTCAACTGGCGCCTCCACAAGAAACTCGTCCTACCGCCGCTTCCGTCCCTCGTTCCACCTTTTTCCTCTTCGTCCTGATCGTCGGCCTCGTCGCTCAAGTCTTTCTCCAACGACAAGCTATACAAGATCAATCAGCTGTGATCAAAGATCTCCAAGACTCTGCCTCTCGCGCCGATACTGCACCGCATCCGACTCATACCGTCTACCAGGAACCTTTCTGTCCTAATCCCAGAAGCATCATCTCTTCCTCGGGAACTCTTTTTAACCCCATTGAAAGAAGCATGCCTCTGCTCGAGTCTGCCCGTAGGGTGGTTGAGGAGTTTGAATACTCTGCGGATGCCTTGAACAAGGGAGTTCAGCAGTTTATGAAGGAGATGGGTGAGTAAGACGACAGCAGGTGGTGAGCAGGTATTGATTGTTCTCCAACAGATGAGGGCTTGCAGAAGTCCGGGACTACCATGTCCCAGATCCCTACCTACGTTACTGCAGTGCCCAATGGAACAGAAAAGGTATGCCAGGATCGCAAGCCTTAGCAGGCCTGAGCTGACCAGTATAGGGCCTATATATGGCTGTGGATTTGGGAGGAACAAACTTCCGAGTCTGCTCCATAGACCTCCACGGAAACTCTACATTCTCCTTGACGGCGCAGAAGACGCCGGTGCCCCAGGAGAAGATGAAGGCAGAGACATCGAAAGAGCTCTTCTCCTTTCTCGCTCTACAGATTCAGAAATTCTTGGAGACACATCACGAGCAGCACTTTACCACTCATAAGAAGAAGAGACAGGCTGGCATGCCCATCGATGATGAGGAGTTCTTCAGTCTTGGATTTACTTTTAGCTTTCCGGTCCACCAGGTTGGTATCAACGAGGGTACTCTGATCCGTTGGACAAAAGGATTTGACATTCCGGAGACGATTGGTCAGGATGTCTGCAAGCTGCTACAAGATGAGATTGATGCTCTACACTTACCTGTCCGTGTGGCCGCGCTTGTCAACGACACGGTTGGTACACTGATGGCCCGATCATACACATCTCCAGGAAAGAGTGGCACATTACTTGGCGCAATTTTCGGCACTGGCACGAATGGTGCTTATGTTGAGAAGCTGAACCGTATTACCAAGCTACAAACGGAGATGGCGGATAGCCATTACGATAAGACAACTGGACAGATGGTTATCAATACTGAGTGGGGTTCGTTTGACAATGCTATGATCACTTTGCCAGATACACAATACGATCGTGCTCTTGACGCCATCACACCGAATCCCGGCATCCAGATGTTTGAGAAGCGCATTTCTGGCATGTTCTTGGGCGAGATTCTGCGTCAAGCACTTGTCGCTTTGGTGAAGGATCCCGAGGTACCTATCTTTGCTGATACAGATTCGTCTGGGAATGACTTGTCTACCACGACTGGTATTGGATCAGAGTCTGCTTTGTACAAAGAATGGGGTCTTGACACTTCTTTCCTTTCCACAGCTACTGGTGATTCGAGCTCTGGTCTACGTCTTACAAGGCAAGCTTTGAACAAGGATCTTAGTATCCATGCCGCATCAGCTGAGGATGCTGAAGCTGTCAAGGCTCTTGCTACAGCTATTGGTAAGCGGTCAGCAAGATTGTCTGCTATTGCAATTGCCGCTGTGATTATTCAGTCTGGCAAGCTACAGCCTACACCACTCGAGACCATTTCCAAGGGCGTCACTGGTCTTGCCAATGCTATCAAGGAGAATCTCAAGATTGCTGTTGATGCGATTACTGGGACGACGCCTGTCTCAGAGGCCAAGCCGGTGGTACCCGGTGCTCCTGCGAGTGATATCAAGACGACACTCGACATGGATTCGAAGCCCAAGGATGCTGATGTCGTTGCAGATGAGGCGACGATTGATATCGGTGTTGATGGGAGTCTTGTGGAGTTCTACCCTGGTTTTGAGGAGTATGTTCGGGAAGCTTTGAGGGAGATTCCGCAGATTGGTGTCGAGGGGGAGAAGAGAGTCAGGATTGGTATTGCCAAAGATGGTAGTGGTGTTGGTGCTGCGTTGATTGCGTTGGTGGCTGAGAAGGCCATGGCGAATGAGACGGCCGCTGCTAGTCCTGCGTAGGGTTGTGTATGTTGAAAGAGAGGGTGTCGAGTTCGAGGGCGATGATGGTGTGCATATCAAGGAGAGTATGAAAAGCAGTGGGCGAGGCGATAGTATCACCCTGGTGTTACAATTGAAAATGGCATTGGAAAGATGTTGGCAAGGAGGCTGTGTATGTTACCGCATGTATAATCGATGGCGGATGTGGGCCGCTGTTCATTACCTGTTGATAGTGAGAAATGAAGAGCGCTTAAATAGTCTATTGTAAGTAACTACTATATTAGCAGCAGACTAGTGATCCGGGGTGTTAGTGTTTGATCGGGGTGTTAGTGTGAGTAAGTGGTTTATAGTATGAGTATTGGTACACAAAGACTATTTTTCAATATTAGGTCGCTTAGCTCAGTGTTAGTACATCGTGTTCCGTATTCCCTCATCGACGGACACTAATCAGAAATTTGCAGTGGTTAGAGCGTGGTGCTAATAGTGGTTGAATTGCTTTACCCATGAGACGCCAAGGGTGAGAAATGAGATCATCGTCGAGTCTGCGAACATAACTAACATCTATCTCAGTCGCGAGTTCGACCCTCGTAGTGACCAATTTCTTTTGCTCGTTTGCGGCACGTTTTGATCACTAGCAGTAAATCTCATTTTTGGATCGAAGAATGCCTACTTCTGTTTAATAATTTGCTCTATCCACGAATAGATGGTTGCGATGTCTACTTCTTAGATATCGTTCTATGACGAGAAGTCTAGCACACTCCTCCACGCCTTGCACAGTCAAGATACGCAGACGTGACATTTGATGCATTGCATACATTTCCTAAACAATCACTCCACTGTTATCTAGTCTCGCACAGGCAATAATTCTCCAACCAGCTTACTTCGAGTCAATTGAGGTATACAGATGACATTTCCCTATGACCTCGTGATACAATTCGAGAGACAGGAACTTCTTTACCCCATGCCTGCATTCAGCATCCTCGACAGTACCGGCGTCGACTGCATTCTACTGAATGGCTGCACAATTACACGCCTGCATAGTCATCCCCTCGACTGTGTTTGTAACGCCACGTCGAGACTGGAAGGCTAGAAACCGATCCACTGATTGTAACGGTCCTATCACAATCTTTCACAGCGACATGGCAGAATTTCGACGAAAGGACCCGCAGAGTTAATAAGAGGTGCGCCAACTGTCACAAGGACAACTTGCAGACGCAATCTGTGCCAGCATTCAAGCGTAAGAGTCTGCTATACCAGCAGCATAGTATCCTCTGCCCGTAGGAACAGCATACAAAAGTGTATATCCTTGGCGACTTGGCAATTGACCAAGATCACAATATTACTCTAGACGAGCAGACGATCATGGCCCGAAGTCCGACGAGCCTGCTGCCATGACTGCTCCTCTTTGCGGACACCAGGGAAGGGCCGCAGCGCATACCGTCCTAAGAGCAAGTGAACAGAAACGTCTTTAAAGAAAACCAAGCCAGGCAGGAATGTGCAAGGAAGGGAGAAATGTCTTGCTCATCGAGATCTGATATGTTGCCTTCTGAATGGACCAAGACTTGACATGGCCAGAAAAAGCAGAATGTCGAGGATGGCTGGCGGCTGTTGTGAAGATCAACGATACTTTGATGAACATGAAACACGTTCCAAGTATAGGTGACAAGCACATCTTCCTGCAGGCATCTCACCGTATGTTTCAGACTCTGTGACACGGCAGCAGATACTCCAGTACTCGACGGCGTGAAACCCTTTTCCGGCATTGCAGGCTGTACTACAAAGCAGTCAGGACAGGTGAGCAGTCAGGACAGGGGGCCTGCAAAAAGTGACAAGGTAGTGCAGGCTATTTGTCCTTCTCCTCATTCCTCGCCCTGTTAGGCTACCCTATTCTTCCACTAGTCGACATCGACTCGATGGCATGATCACGAAAGAAAAAAAATGCTGAGAAATGCTAGTCCATGCCCTGCAGCTAGCACAACGTCAATGGCTTGATGCTCATCAACGGTCATCACAAGAAATGTGCTGAAAGGGAACAAAAGCATGCACACTTACTGTCTAAAGTAAGCGAAAAAGACTGCTGATCAGACGCACGTGGTCCACATTTTGACAAGCGCCCTGCAAGTCGATCAAATGCGCTCGGACGTCAAGCTACAGACTTTGAGCATGCACGCATGCATTCCGAGTCCTGCTTCCCTGTTTTTCGAGGATGCACACTGCTTATCATGAGAAGATTATGCAGCAGTGCACATCCTATGACGAGGGGTCAGTGCGGGGTCATGCAAGCCCTTGTGCGAGGCTGTCTTCTCTTCATCCTCGGTCATCAAAGTTTGCGCGATGCCCCGGCACTTTTTGCAGGTATTGTGTGAGAGGTTGTAGCACGCACGGAGTCAGTCAGACAGATCGAGGTGGATCAACTCTCGCGGACCAGAGCGCAGTCATATTACCGCCGTCAAAGCGAGAGAGAATTCCTGGAAGCTCGAAATGCCCAACAAGCTCAAACGGAGCTAGAACATCCTTCGAGAGCAAACTGCAGCGAATCACAATCGACTTACCGACAGTCAGGCTCCGAGGAGCATTTGAGGTTTGGTGGGGAGGGGGTTTCGCAAGAGCCTGCGGGGTCGGAGAAGTGGGGGATCGAGGGTATGAATTTCTACTAGAGTAGTCGTCGTCAGCTGCAGGCTACAGCCAACAACGGCAGCTCGGTCTGGCTTTGTGTTTGCGAATAAGCGGAAAGCTAGTACGAAGGGCCAAGTACACCGGAGCCTCCAATTGCCAAGCTTCAATACTCGCTCATAGTATTGCCGATGTCGACGATTACGCGGACATGATATTTGTAGACTCGACTCGAGGGGCAGTCGGTGCCAAACTGTCTGTCCAAAAGCAAGAAAGCAAGGGAAATGGAACTCTTGAATTTGGAGATAGTTTTTCGTGTGGAGTGATCAGCTGACAATTCTTCATGTTCAGGAGACTTTCATGATGCACTATTTCAGCAAACGCAGTCAGTCATACATGCATTACCGTTTGTGCCAGCAGTGACAAGAGGCAAGGCGGGCGTTCAGCCCTCCGAGATCCCGCTGGTGATACAAGAGTACAAGTTTGAAGTGGCACAACGGAAGAAGGTCTGTGCTATAGATTCGATTGACCAGTGTGAACCATAATCTATAATCACTATGGCGTATCTGGTCACAGATACATAACTGAAGCCGTGGAGGAGATGAGTCTAATTCTGTTGTTGTAGAGATTGTCAAGAACAAGCTCATCTATCAATCTAGGGCCTAATTTTGACTTTGTAGATTGCCGGCTGCCGATTTCGGTACGGATCGACACGACGGGAAGGACAGTATGTCTGTATCGTTCTTTGATGTTTCGATACTCGAGGATCTGTACTACTCTGTACACTTGTACTGTATTACAGTTTCCACGTCTCACAGAGAAAGGCTACAGGTATATATGCATCGATCGCCGTGCTTGAAACAATCGACACTGCGCGATGTATACCTCTGTGCTACGTGGCAGGGAAACTGCATAATCGCCAACACTAAAAATCGCTGACAAAGAACCTTGCTTCGAAGCTTTTACCCTGCATGACAGCTTCCTCCGCCGAGCCAGCCTCGATGTTGTTGTAAGCTGGAGCGCCAGCAAGGTATAGTCTTTCAACCATAGTTAACATAGCCTTTGCTTGCAATCCCGCGATCAGAAGACTGCCTTACGATCACATGAACACGGCGCGAGATCCCAGCCCAGCCACCACGTGATGGAGTATCAAAGTATGTAGAAAATAGATGGGCAATGCGATGCGATAAAGAGGGAACGATGATCACGATCATGGCGGGTGTGTTGAAACGTCGTTTGGGAATGTTGCACATCCATGACATCAACGGTTCGTGCGAGCTCGTATCGCCACGCAATTGTCATGCCCAGTGCTGCCACAGGTTGCTTCAGCAGGAAGTCAGTCCGTCATCACGACGAAAAGTGCGAGGGGGGCAAGCAGGGCATTGTGGGGTAAAAGCCTGGCAAAGTCGGTGACACACTAGATTCGCGGCGACGGTTGACAGCATGAAAGCATCATGCATCATGGTCGAACACCCGGCCCATGGCTCGTATCGTCGACAGATCCTGTCACAACGCGCCGGATGAAGTTATGGAGACACGATCATGGCAAGGAGCGAGAACGAGCTGATGCTTACGACAGTATCCTGGATGACAGTGACAGTTCTGAGGTGATGGGCGTTATGCCCGCAATAGAGCGGCACGGAGAGAATGTCGTATTTAGCATTACCAAATGAGACATCGACAGCTGATAAAGGTGGTCAAATATAGTGAAAGCAAGAGTGGTTCCAAGCGATAATAATGGAGCTGGGAAGATGTGAAGCCGCGATTTGCGCGGAAGCTGAAAGGTCTTGGCGGATATGTGAAGTAAGAAGTGAAAAGTGACTCAAGGGAGAAGCCGGCGATGGAGTGAGTGAAATGGAGTGAGATGCAGGCTAAGAGCCACCGATGGAGCGATACTCAGGAGGTGAAAGTGTAAACTGTGTGAGGTTCTCTTAGCTCTGCCTGCAGTCTTAGCAGTCTTAGCTCTCCTGCACGGCGTAGTGAGACACCAAGAGCCTAAGAGCTGTGACTCCGTGTGAGAGCTGTGAGAGCTGGAGAGCTAAGGCACGGGGTGTGCACGCAACTGTGGCTACAGTGGCTAGCAGCGCGACTGGCGCAGGCAGCAAAGTCTGGATTACCAGTCACGGACTTTCAGAGTCGAACGGGCAACTTAAACTTAGAACGGCAAAGCAGGAGTGGAGGCGGTTGGGACTGGACGCCTGCAGTGCGATTCATGGTTTCGCCTGCCACTAGCCCCATCAGATCCTCCTTCGTCTAAATGTCTCCTACCTCCCTTCCTGCCGTCTGCCTCCTATATCTACATCGTGCTCCCTCAATCTTCTTCTCGTGTTTCTCTCTTGACTACACTATCACATCAATCCCTCCAATCTCACTTCGCATCCTTCATCCGACCAGACTCAGTCTTCATTTATAAAGACCGACTCATCTCTATCGGTAGGGCTTTTAGAAGCATCCAACTTTCATACATTCGCTAAGAACAAACTCACAGTCGCTACTTCCACATTAAGATCCTCACTTCAGTAATACTTAACCTCTCCACCACCAACAACTCCACAATCAAGATGTTCACCAAGACCGTCCTCGCCGTCTCTGCCCTCGCGGCTGCCGTTTCCGCCCAGGGCGTGACTGCTTTGATCACACCCACCGCACCTGCCCCGGCTGGCTGCTCTGCCAACGCTGCTACCTTCAACATTGCCGTTGTCAACGCCTCCACCTCCACAAGCAAGTTCAAGGTTCGTACAAGATTGTGCAGCTCAGGCATGAAAGAAGACACCGAAGAATCTCAAAAAGCTGACTCTTTTCTCACAGCGCTCCGACGAGGCTGGTGCCAACGTCCTCGAGATCACCCTCAAGAACGGTGTCCTCACTGACAGCAAGAACCGCACCGGATATATTGCCGCCAACCAGCAGTTCCAGTTCGATGCTCCAGCTCAGACTGGTGCCATCTACACTGGTGGTTTCTCCGCCTGTGCCAACGGCACCCTTGCCCTCGGTGGCTCTGCCGTCTGGTACGAGTGCCTGAGCGGTACCTTCTACAACCTCTACGAGGTCACCCAGGGTGCTCAGTGCCAGGAGATCTTCATTGACATCCTCCCTGTCTCCGCATCCGCATCCGCATCTGCCCCAGTTGCTGGCCAGAGCACTGACGGCCAGGTCACCGCCACCACCGCTGTTTCTCAGATCACCGACGGCCAGATCCAGGCCACCTCCACCTCCAAGGTCTCTCAGATCACCGACGGCCAGATCCAGGCCACCACACCTGCCTCTTCTCTCGCCACCACCTCATCTGCTGCCAAGGTCTCTCAGATCACTGACGGTCAGATCCAGGCCACCAGCAGCGCTGCCAAGGTTTCTCAGATCACCGACGGTCAGATCCAGGCCACCACCGCTACTGCCCCCAAGGCTACCACCTCTTCCATCGCCAAGGTCTCCCAGATCACCGATGGCCAGATCCAGGCCACCACCGCCGCCACTGTCGCTCCCTACACTGGTGCCGCTGCCATGCCCACTGCTGCTGCCGGTCTCCTCGTCGGTGCGGCTGCCGTTGCTGCTTACATCCTATAAGCGAGTTGCATATGATTCGCTATTTTGGGTTCAAGAGCTTGGAATACATCTAGCTAGGTAGATTTGGTCCGAGGAAATGTCATGATCTCTTTCTCTCTCTTCATGTTTCTATATTGCATCAAAATCGGAAGTTTGGGTGGTTTCCTGGGAACCTTGATGATATGAGGGGGACCTTTGGCTTCAATGGCATAGCGCGTGGTGTATATAAGCACAAATCTCTCCCGTAGAGGAGAAGTAATAATGATATCTAATACAGACCGATGCTCATTTTGAACAACTTCCAGGCCCGTTCTCCTCTGCGCTTGACAACATGCATTCCTCTTACTATTAAGCTAGTATGATTGAAATATATCACCTCGTACAAAATGTCAAACTCTCGCCCGTTCGCACCTGTCGAACAGTATGAAAATTGCAGGGATTGTGGCGCATCAGCTTGCTTTTGCCAAGACGACAGACCAGCAGTGAACGCGTTTTCATCCAGTCATGTCGATCGGGGTAGGGGCAGGGTAATCAGCCGTTCGCGACTTCCAAGTTCCAAGCTCCTATCTTGATTGCTCCAACGCGATCACCTCAAATCTGCTCCACCTCGCGTGCTCATAGTCCCATTCCAGCTCCTGTGACCGATCAAGGTACATCCATCTAGCCATCGAGAAACTCTTGCTCCGTACGGACCTCATCTGCACCTCCTTCACCATCACAATGTCAAACTACGACTTCTCCAAGCCTCTCTTCATCACCGGCACGACAGTGTCTGGTCTCCTGGCGGGTAAGCATTGAGCAACTGTCTTCACCATATACCACTTATATTGACCACCACCGCTTCCAGGTGGTATCGCTAGCATGTCCTTCCTCGCCATCCCCGCCATCTTCCGCGCCCCTACCGATCAACTCGTCCTCACCGAATGGCGCTCCCTCCGAGCACGCGGCCGCACCTTCGCCCAGCCCCTGGCTGTCATCGCTGCATCCGCCTACTTCGCTACCGCCTACCTGATTCACTCTCCCTCTCTTCCCACACGCACCTACAAGCTCGTCGGAGCCGGTCTCGCCACGCTGGCGATCGTGCCCTTCCGATTCCTGGGCATGTACGGCGCGAATGTCGAGTTGCTGCACCGTGAGGAGGACAGCTTTGATGCGTCTGGGGAGGGAAGGACGGAGGAGGCGGAGAGGTTGGCGAAGGGGGACAGGGAGCATAGGAGTGTGGACATCATTCGGTGGTGGAGCCAGATGAACTTGGTTAGGGCCGCGTTGCCGTTGGTGGGCAGCTTGTTGGCTTTTGAGGCTTTGTAATGGGACGGTGGTGGGGTGGGATGTGTGTTGGGATGAGAAGGAGGATGCTGTTGGTATGGAGATGAGGAGATGATGTGGTGGGAAACCTCTGAACGAGGAAGATGTGGGTGGTTGGTCTGTGGCACACTCGAAAGATGTGATGCCTGGAGCAGGGCAGCGGTCTACGATCAATGCTTTCGCAGATGTTGTACAGCAGGTCGCTCGACGAGTTTGGATGTGAAGACTGCCGTCGTGGATTTACAGTCGTGTTTTATTTGTACCATTATCTCGACTTCATGTAGGGAATTTCATGGAGTTGTCGGCACTAATCTGGTGATTCTCTCCTCTTCTACAATTGAAGAGCAGTGTACTGCCTCACAGTATCCTTCATCGATGCTAAACACCATTGGTGGAGACCTTGCCCCAAGCAGCTTCTAGCAGACTTCTCTGTGAATCATTGAAGACCGAGGCTGGACAAGAACTGATCGATCACTCATGCTGCTAGTCTATAGAACTCATACAATAGCTGGGGAAAGTGCTACGAACGAGGCTTCTGTTAAAAACTCGACCGTTCATGCTGCTACTACGATGGATGTGATGCGGGCACGAAAGATAAGCAGAGTCATGAAAGGCGTGCTGAGCTTCCCCCAAGCTTTGCAACTTAGTCCGCATCAACGTATTTGTAACATCGAATCAATGCCTCGGCTTTGTCCTAAATGGAAGCGACCTCAGAAAGATTATGACAGGCTGCGATCATATTCAGGTATACAGAAAGCCTCAAGAGTCAAATCAAAGCCAGCATACCGGGATTCGGACAGGGTTAAGGATAAGCTGCTGGGGTGAGGCAGGTATGCTTAAAAGCGCCACTTACATACTCTATCTCAATCTCAATCTCTGCCTTATTCGTGCTCGTCCGTTGTGTATCTGCCTCCTCTCCCAGGGTCACTGGAACAGGTATTGAATTAGAGTATGTAAGTGAGCTGTTTGGACAGTTGGTGGCTTGTCCCAAACTTGCCAGTCTTCGGACTTGGGCAACTTTTGCTCTAGTGAAGATCACCTGCACAGTAGCATCATCAACACTCTGGCCGCTGCAACGATGGGAGGTTCCGACGCCTAGAGCTTGCGGAACACAAGCATCGAGACATTTTTAGGTGTATACAGTACAGTACATCCATCGTCAAAATATACAGAAGTACAAATCTGCGAGCTGCGACTTTTACTCATCAACGGTGCAAGCCACCACCCAATCAAGAATACATCTGCTGCAGACGCGGGACGCAAAGCCGCCAGAGATCTGCTAAGACTCAAAGGCTTATCGAAAAGGCGTAAAGGCTTGCAAGCAACGCTGTTGGACGGCATACTCTCTCTTTCTGTCTCATGATATCAAGCAGACACTGGAGTCAAGCAAATTGTACGTGTACGAGCTGCATGTTTCCACCTCTGTTGCATGGCCCTTCCATCCTCCACGAAATGATGTGCCAGTCGAGCTTAAGATCTTTTCATCCTTCCCCCTCGAGCATGGTTTCAGGACGTGGCTTCCCGCCATGTACCGCCGTCTACCGCCGCTACCGCGATCAGCACCACCCTGCATGCAGATCATCTCTCGCAACCTTTTTGCTGAAACTCAACTGTCAACTTGCATTTCCTATCTGTCATTTATCTCGCCACTCCAGATCCTGCACATACCGGGACGAAGGACATGCTGTGCGCAGGTCCGTCTCCGTTATTGTATCACTGTGCTGCATGTTTCTGTATGCTCGATTGAAAAGATAGCAAAAACAAGAGACAGCCATTGACCTCACCCCGTGGGCACCGTTGAAACGCCAAAGAGCCTCCGAGGCGCGTCGGTGGTGAAAGCACCGACAAGGATGGCGAACGAATGGATGAAACATGTGAATCTAGTGGAACTCTCACACCACAATCAGCACAAATGAGCATGCTCTTCTCACAAGATGGCAACATCCTGCCGCGCGCTCGGTAGGAAATCTGTGGAACGAGGCGGTTTAGGCGGTTGGATCGTCTGCGCATCACTTCTTGGGGAGAGTGCACGCCCCTCCGTTTGACTTACTCATGAGGGCAAATAGTGGACTTTGAAGGCGTCTGAAAGGCTTTCCCGTGATGTGCCCTCTGTGTATAATATGTTATCTGCCGCCTCTGTGTTGTGAAGGGTCGTCTTCATCTTCTGCTGTCTCTATCACTCGGTGCTGCGGTTTCCATTTCATATCCACGCTCGCTTTCGCATATACTAAGCACAATCGAGCAAGACTCTTCTCTTCTCTTGTCTTTTCTCATCACATAGTCTCAGAAATACTGATCGTGCCATATCCCCTCACCCACGAGTCTCACCAGCAACAACAGCCAACATGCCATTGTCAAAGTCAGGCAGGTTTGCCTCCCTCGAATCCCTCAACATTCCCACCTTTGAGCTCTCCACCAAAGACTTTGAGAATGCCTTCATCTTCAACGACTCACGCCTTCCCACGACCTACACTGATTACGACACACCCGATTCCCCAAGAAGCTCAATAGCAACACCGCCATCCTCTCCGATCCTCAACTCAAAGCCGCGCAGCTCAGGCTCACGTTCCACCCGATCTTCTCGATCCAGCTCCCTGACCTTCTCATCACCTACCTCCGCGACCGCCCATCCACTATCCCGATCCAGCTCGCAGCGCTCACTCACCGCCACCGTCAACACCACAGATGCCTTGAGATCGAGGCTTTCTCCGGTGGCAGAAGTCGTGCCCGCGGTTGCCCCACCCTTCGTGCCTCGCCCCTCTCTCGACGATGCTTCGGCGACGTCCGCTTCTACGTCCGAAGATGAGGATGCGCTACCACCGCTGCCGCGATACTTCTCCATCACCACTTCCAAGGACGCGCGAGCCTCGGTCGCTGCAGTTACAGCGGCTGCCGTGAAACGCAGATCCCTCGTAATTGCCTCGTCGCCGTGGACTTGCCTGGAGGATGCGCATCATCCGCTGTGCACCGGCGAATGTGTCACTGCTGCATCATCTGCGTCAACACAGGCACCTCCAGCACCACCTGCTTCTACGACCATCGCTCCTGACACTTATCCCACGTTCACCTTCGGCCCGGCGTCAACTTCGACCTCGCCTGCGCAGCCATACCGACAAGCTTCAATGCGGAGCAAGACCTCTCCTGCCATTCCAAAACGACGCAGCTCGGTCATCATGACCGGTATAGCTCGTGCAGCGAGCGCATTTGGACAGGCGTATGCAAGTGGGTCGGTAGACGGCGAGGTTGTAAAGAGACGTGTCAGTCAATGAGGACAGATTCTGGTACAGATGCGCTTGGCTACTGGCTGAGGCCTTGGCCATGGCATAAGAGTGTCATGAATACATTCGTGCGTCGGTAGAGTGCTGAGAGATATTTTCAGTCCAAGCTGGCCTTGACATCTACATTCAAGCTGCTCTCGATAGTCAAGAACTAGTTTTCCTCGAACCTTTACTCGAACTTGATCCTCCTGCTGCAAGTCAAGCTGGCCTGAAAATTTTGGAT
>Ga0268246_10000224_pt1 | contig 32132 bp, 34 predicted proteins | sample AgamicOrSfe_FD_200242 | JGI IMG/M metagenome (GOLD analysis project Ga0268246, IMG submission 200242) | Agave microbial communities from Guanajuato, Mexico - Or.Sf.e (v2) (version 2) | ecosystem: Host-associated > Plants > Phyllosphere > Phylloplane/Leaf | place: Guanajuato, Mexico | collected...
TGTATGTCGCACGGGTGCGGCGACATTGACCGTGCTCAGAGAATCAAAGTCCCTCCATGACAGGCCGCCTCGGAGAGCATGTTGCGGAGCGTGACAACTTGCTCCCACCAACTCACGTAGGACGAAATAACTCCTCATTCAGTCTGGCCTCGAGGGCAATACCTGCTTCTGTTTCCACCTTCACCAATGCGCCTGGTAGCTTCAGCACAGATCTTAAATCGACAGATCAATCTAGGCAGAATCTACAACGACCTTCAGCACCTTCTTTCGTCAGTTATCGATCGACCAGGACACAAGATGTGGAAGAGAAGGACACTGCGGACACACGGCAGGCAGAATTGCGTGAAGCAATTGCTCGCGAGGAGAAGATCAAGTCAGGGTCGGAGAACTTGCTGGAAGCCTTGAATACGAAGAATGCAAAGCAAGTACGTGAGCAGCGCGCCAAGGTCGAGTCTGAGCTCAATGCCTCGAACCGGAAGCTGGCACAACTCAGACTGGGCCTAGATGCTGAGATTCAGCGCACGAAAGACCGATCCCCAAGTCCGATCGGCAGACTGTCGAAGCTTTTCCGCAGCGCACCAACGAGATCACAATCCCGTCATGAGCTTGACGATGTATCTGTGTTCGTGGATGACGATGATGCCGAGTCGCCAACATTCGTGCTTTCGGAAATACTACAATCATTGGAGCGTGAAGGAATGCCTTCGGAGTACTATGTCGAAAGAGCGAATAACCTCGTCGATTTGTTCAAGAGACATCCAACATTGAAATATGATCTCGCCTGGTCCATCTTCGGTCTGCGCATGCAGACGATGCTGCTTAGCGATAGTCGAGAAGTCGTGGCTGCGAGCTTTCGATTGATGAGACATGCTATAACTGATAGGAAGTCACTCGCCATCATGCGGTCTCTGCAGACGGACTATCTAGTTGTTCTCTCGCTTGTCAAGGAAAGTAAGGCTAGTGTGGAGCGCGAACAAGCCCTCAAGTTCGTGCGAGCTTTCTTAGACGTGAAGGACGGTACGCAGGAGTTGGCGAGATCGGTAGTCCGAGTCCTCATCGCTATCGCAGAGCTTCCGGAGGATCGTTTGAGGAACATCTGCATTTTGACTCTGGCGGAGTTGCTCATCAAAGATCCAGGTATTGTGGTGGCAGCTGGTGGTATGGGTGTGCTCGCTGAGGCACTAGCTGACAGCACGTATCAGCCCGTGGAAAGTCTGACTCACGCATTTCTTTACTTGCTCGATACGCCAGCACGACGATTGTTCTTCACTTCTGGCCATGAATTGGAGGGACCTTTGGCGGCGTTTACAGACGGCACAGCTGCCGATAATGGGGAGAGACTTCGCGCGAGCGCGAGGGTGATAGCTACAATACTAAAGACGTGGTCTGGTCTATCTTCCTCCTCCCTGGACAACTTCCGAGCGATTCGATCATTAACGACTTCGATGCAGATTCCTTCATCTCAATTGCGTGATATTGTGCTGGATCTGTTGTACGATGTTCTTCGAATCAAGCCGCCATCATGGTCTACATCGTTCTTGGCTGGTAGACGGCTGACCACCTATGGAAGAGTTGGCAGCATGAAGTCGGATGCAGGTATCGATGCCACTACAGCTCCGGATCAGAATGAAGAGCTTGTCGAGCACTTTACTTCTGTTGTACTGGCAGTCTTTCTGCGGAATGGCTTGTTGCAAGCACTTCTGATCACTATCGACAACGAGCAGGATGCGAGTGTCAAGAAGAAGGCAACCATCCTTCTCAGCGAAATCATGCGTGTTGCATATGAGAGATTACCTAGCTCTTGGAGTACGCAATTACAGGTTCTTCCGACCTTATTTCAGAAAGCAGCACAATTACAATTCCCAGATACACGGAGCACATCAAGTGGCGCAGTCTACCAGCTGGAAAGTGTGTCTCGAACGATACTCCGCACTGGGAAGTCAAATACTCCCTCCACGATTGTAGCTTCCTCTCATGCACAAGGAGTTGGCTCCAGACGTACCTCAGATTTGAGCAAGGATGCCTTGACACCACAGATAGAAGAAGGCCACTTTCGAACAGTGATCATGGAAACACAGGTCCTGGCTACAGTGAACTTCTCAAAGTGGCGATGGGACCTCATTCTCAAGATCATCGAAGGACCATTACTTAACCCAAAGCGACTCGAGGAAGCCACAAAAACCAACAAGTTTGTGAAACGGCTGTTGAGCTTCTACAGACCTTTCAAGTATAGATTTGCCGACATTCTGAGTACTAAACCTAATCAACGATATGTCAGGACTGGATGCGCATTAATGAAGACACTTCTGAGGAACCCTGAAGGTGTTAGATATCTTGCAGAACAGAAGTTTCTGCGGCAGATAGCAGAATGTTTGGCCCAAGTCGATCGTCTCAGTGGACTGACATCTGCTTCTCCGTTGTTCTCTACTGATCGGCTAGCGGAAACGCTCAGTGGCGGCTACTTCGCCATGCTTGGCGTTCTCGGCACTCACACTCAAGGTTTGGAAATCATGGAACGATGGAAGATGATCAACATGTTCTATCATATTGTTGAACTCGAAGATCGAGACGATATTGTGAAGTTGCTCCTGACCTCAATGGACTACACTCTGGACAGTCATTTGAGGATCATCCTGTCGAAGGCTTTGACGGCATGTAGTCGACCTGTTCGTATCCACGCAACCAAGATTTTACGCAAGTACGCGACCAGGCAGATGCCAATCCCGGATACCACCGTTGAGAGTGCGTATGCAGAGTGGGCAATTCAGCTCTTGATCACCCAGCTGTACGACCCTGAAGTCGAGGTTTGTGAAGTGGCTGTACGGATTCTAGAAGAGGCATGCAACGAGCCAGATTCTCTGGAGTATGTGGTTCGATGTAGGCCAGCGCTGGATCATCTGGGCGAGATTGGAGCACCTTTGTTACTTCGCTTCTTATCGACATCGATCGGATATCACTACTTGGACGACCTTGACTACATCTCTCAGGAAATGGACGACTGGTTTCTTGGGCGCAATGACACCTATGTCACGATTGTGGAGGCCTCATTAGCTCAAGCACTTGCACGATCCCCACACATCCGACGTGTGCAGCATGAAGATCACTTGGAGCCTCTTGTCCATGGATCTGCACCTCCACATTTCTACAGGGAGCTGTCTCGCACTACTGAAGGCTGCAAATTGTTGCAAAGTAGAGGACACTTTGAGGAGTTTGTTACCATCGTCAGGGCACATGGACAGGAAGACACTGATGCTGAGGTTATACTGAAAGTGAAGGGCGCTATCTGGGCACTCGGCAATATTGGGTCGATGGAGCTCAGTGCAGTATTCTTGGAGAGCAGTGAAGCTGTCCAACTTATTGTTCGCATTGCCGAGACCTCCAGGGTCATGTCATTACGCGGTACTGCATTGTATGCGCTCGGCTTGATGTCACGAAGTATACATGGCCAGGAGATCCTTGCTGAGCACGGATGGCAAGTTGGCGTCGATGACATGGGACAGTCGAATGGTATATGTCTGCCAGCAGACATCACCAAGCTATTCCTGGTATGTATGCTGTCTGAGCTTCTGTCACATTTACTGATGCGCTGCAGAACCGTGACGACATCCGACAAACCACAACAGAAAGTCCCGAACAGGAGAAAAGCTCAACAAACACAAAGCCAAGCTCAGTCGCGGCAGAAGAAGACCCTATCAAGCTACGCATCATAAGTCTCATCAAAGATATATGCAATCCTGTGCTGTCGAAGAGACGTGCAATGGAACTACATATTCTCAAGCACAAGCAACCAGAACCTTTCCAGCAGACTGCTTTCTTCCACAGGGTGATGAAGTTGCTGGAACAATACCACTTCCGCTTGCCGGTGTTGCGGTTTGTGATTGATCTATTCGACAAGAGAGTGATGCGACGGATCGTGCTCGACGAAGAGTCAGACGACAGCGAGAGCGAGCATGATGAATCTGGACCTGAAACGAGAGCGAATGACATAAAATGGGCGTCCATGGAAGAGGGTTGATTGCCCTATCAGCATGAAAAGGGATGCCTTGATGCGGCGTTTTCGGCTATGGACTCGGAGGAAGGCAGGAGCAGGATTAGGACTAGGGCTGATACTTGCGATTGGAGTCTGTGGTGTTTTTGAGAGGACTGCCTCCAAGTGGTCAAATAAGACGACAAGGATGACCGTTCTTTTTGAGATCAAGGGAAATCGGTGATGATTCCGATAGTCAAGATATTGCCGGCGGGTCGTGCCGTCTGGTTCACCTTGATCTTGAGTTTGATCTTGCATCGACAGCAGGATACCAAGTACTTAGGACCTCTATATCAGCGATATATGAATGCTTGAAATCTATCGTCTGATCATTGCCATGCAAGCAGCGAAGAAGTCAATATGCCTCCACTACACAACCCTATCCGCATTAAGCTTAGTAATGCCCGCCGCGTCACATGCCGCGATCGTGGGAGGACTCAGGTTCCGACGATCGACCAGTATTGTGGTGTAATCATGACCTCAGATGATGTTGATATCAATGACGACCTCGTGTTGTGGTGTCCTTGGTCGTTATCACTATCATTGCCACAGTATACTGTAGACATTGTGAACGACCTAGGTCAAGAACTAAGGAGGAGGTCGACATTATACTGAATTTATCCAGCCCCGGAGCAGTATTGTGCCGCGGCCTACATCACCAGAGAGGCTGTCTGTAAGGTATGGCGTGCCTTGAACCTTCTTCTTTCATGACTTTGTATCCCGAGAGACTCCACCAGTATCCCCTCGGAAGTGACATCAAGATCTGTCAAGCATTTAACCTCGAGATATACTACCTCGAGACGCCTTCGGGTGCATGTCTTTCAGCAAAGCACCATTTCGAAATTAGGCACATCAATCCACCAGCAGTCGCTAACACTGCTCTCCGGATACAGATTGTCTATCCACACAGGACCACGCGTAGCAACTCACCCCTTTCTCTGATCGAAACAATCTGGGACTATACCGCGCAGAATATACCTCAGGCTCTCGGACTAGACAGTTCAGCAATACCATACCCCCATATGGGCCACGCAGCGGCAATACTTTCCAAAGTCATATGAATGAGTGTCTTGCAAGAATCAGGTCTACCCGCGATCACAGACGAGACATACTACCAAATTGAACAGGTGGACGCACAAGAGGTGGACGCAGAGGAAGAGTTCAAGCATCCCGACTTCATGACCAGGGATGAGCCGACCTCGGTCGTAGGAATAGCAGTTCCTACAATCTCAGATGGACATCAAGATGCAAGAGCACTCGTTCGACTGGTACAATGCCCGATGTGTTCTCTGCCACTAAGATCGCCAGTCACGTTACCTTGTGGAAACTCACTCTGCCGACAATGCCTGCCCACGTCACACACCAGGGAACATGTTACATATCCAGATGTCCAGAGTCGGCGACAGGCTATACAGTGTCCATTCACAGACTGCCATCAAGAGCATACCTTGGAAGATTGTGCTGTAAACGTTGTTCTTGCCAAGTTGCTGGACTCTATTGTCATTGAGGTCGTGCGCCAGCGGTCATCTGCAGGAGAGACACAGACAATGCTGGAAGAAGTTCCAGTGGTGAGAGAGTCGTCACTGGAAGGAGCATCGGAAAAGGTGGAAGGTCTTTATGGTCACTCGAGAACACTTCCTGGAGCACGACTGGCTTCAACATATACACTAGCGGAGATGGGCGAACTCGACTACGCGGCCGACGTCATCTACAGAGATGCAGAACCAGCTGCAATCGGTGCAGCATTAGACATGGAGCTTCTCGGTCAGCTGAAAGATGTTGTACAGAAAGACCTCGATTGTCATGTCTGCTACAACCTGATGCTGAACCCAGTCACAACACCCTGCGGTCACACCTTCTGCCGCAAATGTCTAGCCCGAATCCTGGACCACGCAGACATGTGTCCCGTATGTCGGCGGAATCTACCTCTACCCGCCTCACTCGCCACCCACCCAGATGATAGAACTCTCGCAGAGCTCCTTCTCGCCCTATGTCCAGAAGAAATATCCGCTCGCACCGAAGCCGCCAACGCCGAAGAACGTAGCGCACCCGGCGGCCTCGACACGGCCCTCTTCCTCGTCACTGTCAACTTCCCCAGCATGCCCGTGCTCTTGCACGTCTTCGAGCCGCGCTACCGCCTTATGATCCGGCGTGCCCTCGAAACGACAGGGCAATTCGGCATGGTCGCGCACAATCAGCACGGCCACCCGCAAGGCAGCATGGGCCGCACGCGGTTCATGGAAATGGGAGTGTTGGTGCAGATTGAGCACTTTCAGACACTGCCTGACGGCCGCTCGTTTTTACAGTGTCGAGGTATATCAAGATTTCGGGTTGTTGCTCACGGCATGCTGGATGGGTATGTGATGGGCCGGGTTCAGAAAGTTGAAGATATTTCCCTCGCCGAGGAGGAGCAGCTCGAGGCGCGCGAACTCGGCGCCACTCTGGCAATTCCGCCCACGGAAAATAACAACAACAACGCTATCCTCAACCTCGACCGCATATCGACAGGCGAGCTCTTCGCCATCGGTCAGAACTTTGTGCAGCGTGCCCGCGAACGAAGTGCGCCGTGGCTACAAGGTCGAATTATCGATGTGTATGGCGGCCCGCCGGACGATCCGGCGGTGTTTCCGTACTGGTTTGCGAGCGTGCTGCCGTTGCATGAGGATGAAAAGTATAAATTGCTGCCGACGATGAGTGTGCGGGAGAGGCTGAAGATTACGGCGAGGTGGGTGCAAAGGATCGAGGCGCAGAGATGGTATGTTTGATGATGTTCTTTCCTCTTTTCTTCGCTTTCCTTTCTGATCTCGAGGAAGATGGTGTGGGAGATGAATGTGGTAGCTTGAGAATCTGGCTCAATGCCTTTTGATAGGTACGCATACTGACCTGAGTGGAACTCCTCTGGAATTAGGTTTAATGCGAGCGCGTGTAATGTGTTATGACTCTCTTTCGGGGTGCTCTTCGTGGCGGTGCTGATTGCGAGGGTGTACGTGAGTTAGGCTGGCTGGCTAGTTGTCTGCATGGGCTGGCGGGCGGCGTGCTGCATATTGTGGAATGGTTCGAGGATATGTACAGGAAGAGTAGGGTGTACAACGCCATGTCGGACTGTAGGTTCTGAGGAAGGCATATTCTTCCGAATCAGATCAAGCGTTTCACCCCGGCATCAAGTTGACTACGATATGGCTATACTGCTATGTTTCATCACGAAGCCGTACCAGTACAAGTCCTCCAATCCGTCGACTGAGAATTAACAAACGCATATCCTCTATCTCCTACTCCCCCTCTCGACGCCTCGATCGTTACTGCTGACCTTGGATAGGTCTAAACAAGTGGCTCGCGCCTAGATGTATAGGCCCGGTCCATCATCCTTGGTCGTTGACGGCAACCGGCAGTCTTCAATGTCGTGCACGTGACGACTCATTGGTCGTGGGTTCAATACCCCGCAAAAATGAAAGTGGTCAGATCAGTCTAAGATTGAAAAGAGAGCATCAGCTCGATCTCAGTAATGCCCGACGCTATCCAGAAATCTGTTTATACATTCATGTTATGTATTTCTGTTACAGCGTCCTTAGATCGCCTGGCCGATATCGACGTGGACTCACCACAAAGCGTGGGGGGGTACGGGGAAAGTTGCGGAGTTTGCCCGGCTCGATGTGGCAATCCGAATTTCATCACATCCTGGTCGTTCCTTCGTCCCTTACATTCCTCACTTATGGTAGGTCACATGACATGAATGTATAAAGAGCAAAAAGGACGATACGTTTGCCAAAAGTAAATGTCTATGCAAGTGCCTTCTGACGGAGTCGAACTAAGCTGGGAATTAGATGAAGCTCGGAAGCTGGCACGAAGATAATCAAGCTCACCCGGCGACCTCGTCATTACTAGTGACGCGCTCTACCAACTGAGCTAAGAAGGCATGTTTAAGCTTAATTGGCTTGTGACAATCAAGCGGGTTTACAAAAATATAATACTTTATTTTGCATTACTTCTCCACAACATGCCTCGCTCTCCTCAAGCTAGCGGTTGACATGCCTTCTTGTCGCTCAGACGTACTGACGCTGGAAGGCTCTGCCACAGTCCAAATTGCTTGGGAGACTGGAAGAGTCCTTATATAAAGCATTTCGGGCGAGCACAGACAGGTACAATCAAGACTCTATAGACTCACACCGCGGGAATCCTTATCACTAGGTGAACTGACGCATGTCTACTCGATATGAGCTACTGTAGGACAGTCGCTTCGAGAAATCTAGCTGTGCGCCCATTCTGCTGTTCCTGGCTTCACAATCGACGAGTCATCAATCTGAAAGAATGGCCATAACTTTCGGGCACCTGAAACTGATCTGGTGTTGACCTGACTCTTGAAACAGCCCCATGGATTACTTCGCATTGCTAGCTTTTTTCACATAGCTACATGTCCTGCGCAAGTTTTCGAAGCTCTCTTCGTCTCTAGCTTCCTATCTTTGCTCTGTCGCATCACAGTACTCGGTATGGCTAAACGACCAAGTCTCAGCTACCAGCTTGATTGCATTCGACAGACAGGAGACTACGTTGAGTTCGACAAGGAGTTTACTGAACTAGGCAGCCTGCTCCACGACACTTCCAGCTCTCATCGCTCCGAGCCTAGCTCTACACCTCAACAAGACGCGCATCTCAATACCTACTACAAGTTCATCAAGTCTTACGACAAGTATCTGAGAGTCAAAGACACCGTCACCAACGCAGTTCTCCAAGATGCTGCGTTTCCACTCGAATTTGTCAAACTTGAGAAACAGCTCACACTGTAAGTCCTCAACCAGCCCCAGCATTACTGCCTTACTGACAGTTGCTTGCAGCTTTCTCGCCTGGGTGCACAAGCATGCGGAGCCGAGTGCCCACGCCGGTCTTATCCCTGAGGACGGCACACTCGCCCAATACTGGTCATCGATGCTGTTCTGGTCAGTGCGCATCTCCCGGGAGCGTGGTGTCGAGCCACCCAGCCATGGAAGGCTCAACTCGGCTCTAACTCAAGCCACTCAACTGCTCGAATCCCGTGGCGAGCAGCATGCTGGTCAAAAGCGTGAAGACGACATCCACGACAATGACGCGAAAGACACACTGAGTGACGCCGGCGCGAAACCAAGGATCAAGCGCACAAAGACACAGTCATCTCAAGCCGGTCACGAACACACAGACCCAACACCATTTCAGGCGTCCTCGATCCAGCCAACATTCACGGCGCGATTGTCACCGATCCTGAATCGATCCTGGCGTACTTTGCAGCACATCCGATTCCTGGCTCTCGAAGCGTAACAGTTGACGAAGTGATGCAATACTTCGTCGACAACCCACCTGCTGAAGCCCGGAGCATGCCGCTGGATGAAGCTTTGCAGTACTTCGTCGACAATCCAATTGATGGAACTAGAATGGCCACGATGGAAGACACACAAGCATGGCTCGATGCGGACAGGGAGCAGTTCATGAGGAAACGAGTGGGCGTGGAGGGAGTTGAGACACAGGGAGCAGAGGAGAATGAGACAGAAGCAGAAGATGACGACGAGTTCGAAGGATTCAGCGATTAAGACTAGCGAACGGGCCTTCCAGCAGTTTCTCTCGACGGCGTGAAGGTGTTAGGAGTTTCATCATTGACTCGGTGGACCTGCCATGGGTAGACGTGAAACTTTGTGTCCGGTTCAGCGAACAAGCCTGATCATCAATGATGGGCGATGGCCAGCCAAGTCATACAGGATGAAAGGTCGCTTTACTCAGATAGTCAAGTGAGGGAGCAATGTGACGCACGAATCATAAAAGCCAATGATTACATTCCACGACGCCCTTGCTTCACATTCCTCCCTTGCCTGCCTCGCCTCGCACTGCAAAGCACGTTAAACCACGATAAACCAAAGCAAGCAGCCCACTGTCAGACACAAGCATACGAATCTATCGTAGCCAAGTATTGCATCCAAGTCTGTGCCCGCCGATAACCCACGCCATCTGTATGTCCAAAACCCATTGTATCACCCATCCACTGTGCAAAGGTCCAGCATAAAGCAGAACCAATCTGTACACCCAATTCCCCTCTCACCACCACTCACACTCACTTCCTAGCCCTAGTAGATCTCCTAGGCTCACCATCATCAGTCGCGGCCCTCTTCTTCGGCTTCTCCTCCGCTTCCTTGTCCTTCTTCGCCTTTGCAGCAGCACCAACAATCTTCTGACCATTCTTGCCCGTAGCCTCAGCCTTGGTGGCGCCAGTCTTCTCCTTCTCCTCCTTGGCCTTGGCGGCAGCACCAGTCACTTTCTTGCGGCCGTCCTTCTTCTCCGCAGTAGCAGATTCCTCAGGCTCAGCAGCAGGAGCATCGTCCTCCGAAACAGCATCTTCCTTCTCCTCCTTCTCCTTCTTGGCCTGGGCAGCCGCGCCGGTGACCTTCTTACGGCCATCAGCTTTCTTAGCTGGAGCAGCAGCAGTGGCAGGCTCGTCCTTGGACTCCTCAGTAGGAGCGGCATCACCTTCCTTCTCCTCCTTTGCAAGCTTGGCCTCCGCAGCAGCGCCAGTCACCTTCTTGCCATCCTTGCCGGTAGTCTCAGCCTTGGTCTTCCTGCCGCCCTTCTTTGCGGGTTCGACTGTCTCGGCATCAGGCGTCTCAGCGTCTTCATCCTTCTTGTCATCCTTCTTGTTGGCGGCACCACCCTTGCGGCCCTTGGCTGCCTGGGCTTCTTTGCTGTTGCCATTGCCGGTGGCATCCTCGGTGTGTGCAGGCTCCTCGGTCTTCTTCGCACGGGATGGGCGCGCCTCCTTGGGCTCGGCTGGAGCAGGTGTCTCCTTCTTGCCGCGACCCTTGGCTTTGGTAGGGCTCTTGACCTCTGGCTCCGGTTCGTCATCCTTCTTCTCCTCGGCCGCAGCGTTGTCGTGGTTCGGGCCTTTCTTCTCAAGCTCGAGCTCATGCGCCTTCTTAACAATGGGCTTTCCACCCTGCGACAGCTTAACGGCCGGGTCGGACTCGTCGCCGGTCTTCTTGAGCTCGTTGCCCTTATGGCTCGTCGTGGTTATGTCGTGAGGCTTGACTTCTTCGACGGTGGCTTCGGGATGTCCGCTGCCCCAGGCCCAGCTGGCTGTATATATATGTCAGTGAGAGTTTGAGGCATAAGTGCACCACGACGATCTGAGAAGGTAGATGATTGAGAACTAATTCTCGGACATGCCGGCATTGCGCTATGAGCTTGGGCCTTGTGCGACGACCGAATCGCAAACAGGCAATCGCGGTGAGCAGTATGCGCCAGCTCGGCGCGTGAAAGGTCGCGATACACCATCGTTCGCGCATGATGGCGCATCAATCAGCGCATCTTCACAAAGCAATGCGCATGACGTCTTGTGGGGTTGACCTTTCACTGTGGAGATGCAACGACGCGACGAGGAACAGGCAGAGAAGAGAGGAAAGAGCGCAATCGACATACCCTTGTCACCAGGTTGAATCTCGTCTCCGGCCATTGCGATATTGATTGCGCGGCGCGTCTGTGTATGTTGATGAAGGCTGGGGATTTGAAGTTGAACCGAGTTTGTTCGAGTTGCGAGAGCTATCGAGTACGAGATGGAGTGGTTAGCAAGCTCTAGAGTACTTCACAAGCTAGGAGGTAGCAGTTCGAAAGTAGGCGACTCACGAGAGACGGAGTAAGAGTGATGCGACAGGAGGTTGTTGATGGGAAATACGAAGAGGAGGGCGGAAGACGGGATGTTATAGTGGTAGCAGCTTGCTTTGCTCTTAGCGCAGTCGCGCGGCCAGCTGACTGGCGCTCCCAATTGGAACTGAGCCCTGAAACGAGGCTCCCCAGCCCCCCATTGCCTACCCCTCCGTGATTGTCACACACCAAAACTCACATCTCTCATTGCACAATCACTCAGACAACCATGCCATGCTATGTCACCTGACCGATGCATGCATCACCAGGGTGAAAAGGCTGGACAACAGATCAACATTGTACAAGATGATCACACAGGACAAGAACAAATGCACTATGGCACATAGCACGACTCCAGAGCAGCTTCTCTCATTGCCTCTATCTGCCTAGCTAATCACACACCTGTCAAGCTGCCACCGAAGCTGACTTGTCTTCTACTTCTATTCGTTTCAAATGGTCGTCAATAGTACCTGCTTATTTTTGCGAGAAGCGCAAAAGCACTTTTCAATAAAACCCCCAGGAGAAAGAACGAGCCCCAGTAACGCCATGCAATGCAGAAATCTAATCGGGACGAAAGCAAGAGAGAAAGGATCGTGCCATCTCAAATTTAGTAATACAGTGATCAGTATGTGATCAAGTTGAGTCTCGTCCTGAGTGACGGCCGCAGAGGACTGCTTAGGTCTTGCGGTAATCTAGTATTTCATCAGCAAGTGTTTGGTGCAGAAGTGCACAGACGACATACCAGAAAGCACAGGAACCATCATCTCGAAGGCTTGGTAAATCTCCTCGCGAACCTTGGCACCGGTCAAGACAATCTTGCCGCTGACAAAGATCAGAAGCACAATCTTGGGCTTCATCATGCGGTAGATGAGACCGGGGAAGAGCTCGGGTTCATAGGAGCTGAACATGTGATGCTGAACAGCCAAGCCTTCAAGTCTAATGGGGAACTTGATGTCGCAAGAGCCGACAATGTTCTGAATCTTGAAGTCGGTGAACTTGGCGTTGAAACCGAGCTTCTGAATGATTCGAGCGAACTTGCGAGACGCAAGCCTCGAGTCATCTTCTGATTTTGCACCAGTGACGACCATCTTGCCGGAAGCAAAGATGAGGGCAGTTGTCTTGGGATCACGTATTCGCATAATGACGGCAGCGAAACGCTGCGCAAGTGAGTTTAGTATGTATGAATAGCACATTGGGCGTCAAGAAAAATTACCTTTGGGTTGTACTCTGCGTTACGAGCATGAAGAGCAATCGTCTTGAGATCCAAGCGACAATCAAGATTGACGGTGGCAACGATGTTCCTTTTCAAGCAAGTTAAGCAATGTGCATCGCAGCAATGTGCGACAGGCAATACTCACTGTAGAGTGGGTACAATACCCAAAGGGTTGTTTGTGGTAGCAGCCGGGTTCGCGGGTGTCACCCCTGTGCCCTCAGTGACTTGCTGTTGACCTTGTCCGCTTGTCTGTTGTCCATCTTTTGCAGTGGAAGGCATTCCCTCGTCAGAGATGCCGCCTGGGAATGACAAGGAGGCGGGTGAGGCGAACTGCTTAGCCTGCTGTGCAGTGGACGGAAGACTCTGAAGGGTGTCCATGGCGAGTGTTGTCAAAGACTGATCTTCTTGCAGAGGAGAACTTTGTTCTTTCTTTGGATGATGATATGTGATAGACTAATCGCGAGAGGACGATTATGTCTATTAGCAGTCAGTATCATGAACAGTATGAGCCAAAAGTCCAATTGTGAAGAGCCCCAGTGAAATATGGCAAGGTTTGTTTGCAGTCAAGGCGAAGTGAAGCTCTTGTGTTCTTGGAATTCTTTGGAATCTATTCTACCTTTGTTTCTGGGAGATTGACAAGCAAATGCCTCCCCTACAGACGACGCGATAACGATATTATATGGTACGACTGATGCTTGAAGTGAATCAAGTCGAGCAGACGAAGTGAACGACAGGAATGTCGAAGGCGAAACCAGCTGGCCTTTGACGCGACGACGACGATGAGGTATGAAGAAGGTTGAACAGCAAACGACAACAGAAGCTCTTAAAAGAGGTTCAAGTCTGTTCGCACACCGATGACTATGTAACTTGACTGTCGCTAAGGTCAAGAAGTCGGCGATGTTTCGGTTGGGAATGTGGGGTTCAAACACACGAAAAGTGGCAGAAAGGACGAAAATGACAGTTGAGAGGGAGATGCTGTTTATATAGCAATTCTCTCAGCCCTGTGATTCCTTATAGCCGTTAGACTCAGCGCTGGTTGGGAAGTCACGCGGGCAATTGTGTAACCTCTAGATTGCGCTCGAACGCAATGCTTCTCGTCTCGAAAATGACTGCGCTGGTCGACTGAGTGTCGCATATTCAACTTCTCGTCTATGAGTGATACATTATCATGCCACGCTGGTCTCGACGACTTTTTTTTGAGCTGGACGGAAGCGAGTTCGAGCAGCTTTCAGAATTTTGTCGTAGAAAGGGGTTGGGCGCTAATCCGGGGCTTTCCATGGTTTGATATTTCGTACACGTGTTCTTTCCACTCCTGCTGTCTTGCTTGTGTATGAAGGACTACTCACTGGCAAAGTGACTCTGCAACACTGCTTCGCACGCAACAGCAAGTGACTCAAAGCTGTCAGGCCACAGTCACAGATGACAGCAAGGCTCGGTCAGGGCTGTGCCACTGAGTCACCCTGCCAACCGTTTCTGCTCTCGTGATGACAAGGCCTCAGGACTCAGCTTGTTCCAGGCCAGGAAATGCTGCAATGCCGCCCACGGAATCAACAAAATCGTCAAACTCGATGCCCTGAGCTGTGAAGACTTCCCGAGCTTTCTCAACGACTTCGTTATGTCTGCTTCGCGTGAGTCCACCAGGTCGGCTGACTTCGTACTGAACAATCTCGATCCATCGAAAGAAGAGATTCTCTTTACCCATCATTATTAGGCGATTCTGCTTCATGTTAGCGATGGTCATTCCACGAACCATCATCATCGTAGATACCTTGAACGCGACCAGCTTTGCTCGATCAGTTTCATCGTTAGCATCTTCACTTTGATAGACGACCCATGATAGCCACCCGAGATCTTTGTCGTGCACCAGAACTGTAGCCTCGAAATCATTATATGTCAGATCCTTCCGATTGACCAGCTCCGCTGCATTGATCATGTCTGCAAAGTCCAAATCCCAATCCTTACCCATCATCGAGTAGCCTGTCTTCTCTTGCAGTAGTCTACGCTCTACGGCTGGTATCACCCTCGCCTTGAAGTATGGACTCTCCTCGCCTTTCTTCGCACCACCGAGCAATTCCGCGTTTCCCCATCTTCGTGATTCTCGCACAATGATCTCGACATCCTGGAAGCGCACCTTGCGTCTCCATTTGACCGGATTGGCAGGTTGCTCGAGAAAGAAGCTGATTGGCCACGGCATAATCACACTGATCAGGATGAAGTCGATCACAAACATGAGGGCGCGACGTAGGGTAAGCCATGCTTTTTCCGCGAACGTGGCAGTGATGCCGGTGAGTGCAGGATTATGATTTTTAGTCAAAATCAACGTCAGCTCCAGGTAGTGCGGGATGATGGTATACCAGCGCCACAGCAGCCCGACGACGATGAGAATGTTCATCAGCACAGGAACAGCGAAGATCTGGCGCTTGAAATCCCAAGCCAGCTTGTCAAGGTGCACAATGTAGACTCTTTCGGGATTGAGCAAATCGAGGAATGGCTGAAGACGATCCGATGCTTTTGCAAATGGTGGCGGAATGCCTACGGGTAATACCGCAGCATTTCGCTCACGCTTAGCTGATCGAGCCATTGTGTTGTGGTGTGCCAGACGTGAACAGAAGCGTGCCTTATATGGCAGCGACAGGGTATAGCACTAAGGGCATTATTGCATGGGTGGTGGAGGAGAAGTGCGAGTGCTTGCTAAGAATAATAATGACGGGAGTTCGTCGGGAGAGTGCCCCCACTAGATCATGCTATGGATATTATCATATTGTCATCACATATTTGCCCCTGACTTCATGAGCATGCCAGCCGTCGCAGTTCCACTTTCCCCTCCTCGTCTTCCGTCTTAAGCTCAGTTCTCGTCAACAACATAGCTAGCTAGTGCTCTGGACAGTGAGCTAGCAAGCTTCGATCTGGCTTCTCGAAGCGCCTATGTCGGTCGATCTACGCTCTTCATTGGCATTCCGTCTGCAGCAGGAAAGCATTAGTGACTGCTTAAAGTGATGTCTGCTTGGAAGAGGTGAATATAAGTGGTTGCCGTCAGGGGCTTACAGTAATATCAAACCCGCAAAGGTCATATCCGTCTTGAAACATTTGAAATATAAGCGAATTCATCACATTGACAATTTTTGCGAATATGAGCACAAAGTCAGTAAAAAGGACTCACCGGGTTCTGTAAGACCACGATCGGCATGTCGAGTTATTGGTCACGATTGTACTGCGTGGTAGCATGCGAAGCAGCCATAGATGATGCTCGTTCCTTGGAACAAACAAGATGAAGCTTCTCACCACAACGCAGCCCACCAAGGTCGATTGCGAGCCCCTGCTGCTGCCACGTCCGCATCAGAATCGCCAGTTACATCGGGCACCACAATTAGTCTCTTCGGTGCCTTCAGCTCATAACGCCATGTCGTGCCAAAGTGATATCGTTTCTCTTCCACGATTTCCAAGCCGCTGTTCTTCACGATCTCGCCGATATCCTTGTTCCACCAGCATCCGTGCCTGTCCGCGTGAGCAGGCGCAGCCTTATCCAGGAAATTATTCAGCCAGGTATAGTAAGATTTGCCATGCTCCAGCAGGAATATCCTCCCTGTATCCTGCTTGCACATTCTTCCCAGGTTTTCAAGCACCTTCTCCGGCTCCGGCGTAGAGCAAATACCCATTGTCTGCACAATCGTGTCGTACCCGGCAGGGTCTGTACATGGAATAGGCTCAGCCGCCGATTGTATTCTGAAGGACGCATTGATGAAGTATGCACATGTCTTAGGCCAATTTGTGCGCGCCAACCTGATCATCTCGCTGCTCTGATCTACCATGGTCATGCTTTTGATGCCCTTGAGAAGTGGATAGTATGGCGCATTTCGTCCAGTACCCACGGAAACCTCCAACACATTGCCCTTAGCTTTCGCCACCAGCTCTTTGCGAAGTTTCGTCATTCCCATGATCCATTCCATGTAGTCAACATCCTCATCGTAATGCTCTGCCGTTCGTTGGTATCGGTCGGACACGTCGAGCGGTATCCCGCGTTGTTTGGCTTCTAGACCATCACGTTGGTAGCTTGTGTAGACATTGAAAACGTAGAATCCTATCAGACCAGCTGTGCCAATAGTGAAGTAGAAGGGAATACGTTGTGAGCGTTGGAAGAAGCGTCCACGACCTGCTTGTGGCTCGACCACTCGAGGCGTGGCACGAGGCTTGTATGCGAGAGCTGCAGGGCCCTTCGGTGCTCTGGCTGCCTGTGCCAGTCTACGTCCTGCAGCACCGGACATCAATTCGAGGGCAAAGATTGAAGTGATCTCAAAAGTCCAAAGAAGTTTGACAACGACAATCTGCACAGTTTGACGCTAAGCTTGAAACGGACATCGACCACGGAGATAGAACAGAGGCCAGGACATCAACGGGCGGATCGATGACTGGTTAACGGGGACCACACAGGACCTAGCTTGCACGTCGACGGTGTGGTCATCGTTGATTGCATGGTATGACTCTATGGTCTAGTGTGATATCACACTCGAGAGCAGTGGTCAACTTCACCATTCCTGAAAAGAAAAATTGTTATAAAGTCCCGAAGGAGAATGTCAGCACCAAAGAGCATCCTCATAGTCGGAGGAGGAGTATTTGGCCTATCGAGTGCTCTTGCCCTTACCCAGCGTACATGCTATGCGCAGACCACAATAACGCTGCTTGACCCTCATCCATCGATTCCAGATTCAAAGGTAGCAACCACTTCCTCTGTGGACACCTCCCGCATAATACGTGCCGACTACAGCGATTCCTGCTACGCTGACCTCGCCGCCGAAGCTCAGTCATACTGGCGCAGAACCGGCGACGATGAGCTAGGCGGCCAAGGCAGATACAGCGAACCCGGGCTTCTGCTAACCGCCGAGCGAGGACGTGATGCGTATGTCCAGGCGGCATTGGAGAACGTGCGTCGGATCGAGGGCTGTGGTGAGGAGAGAATACCTGTGTTACCTAGTGCAAGTGCCATTGCTACGGCCATGCGAGCGCCAGGAGCCGCAGCAGGGAGCGGTGGTATCGGCTATCTGAATGCCAGGAGTGGCTGGGCAGATGCTGAGGCGTCAATGCGCTGGCTGTGGGAGCAGGTCGAAAAGACAGCGAGAGTGCGCTTCGTGCGCGGTCAAGCAAGCAAGGTTCTCACTGAAAACGACTGCGTGCGTGGAGTGCAGCTCGATGATGGGAGTGAGATGCATGCAGAAATGACTATACTTGCTACTGGCGCATGGACGGGAACGCTTGTGGATCTGCGTGGTGTTGCAAGCCCCCGAGCACAATGCCTAGGTTATATGGCATTGACTGAGGAAGAGACGAGTGCGCTACAGAACATCCCCGTTCACCTCAACCTAAACACAGGTCTTTTCTGCTTTCCACCCTCAAGAGGTAATGAGATGAAACTCGCGCGACATACATTTGGCTATAGCAATCCTACTGAAATCCCTGCACCACTTGGAAGTCGACCAGGTGAGAAGACCATCATCACAACCATTCCAGCATTCCCCAAGTCGATACCTGCCATTGACGAGCAGGTCTTGGTCGAATTTGGAAACTCCGCGCTACCATGCGTTCAAGGTAGAAAACAGCCATTTCGGAGCCTTGATCACTCTCGACTGTGCTGGTATCTTGATACTGCATCCTCAGACTTTCTCGTCTGCCAGTACCCTGGTTATGGAAACAGCCTTTACCTCGCTACAGGCGGCTCAGGACATGGCTTCAAGTTCCTTCCTGTATTAGGATCACGCATTGTGGATGTGCTAGACGGCAGTGATGTAAAAAACAACAGCGGTATCTGGACAAAGAAATGGGCTTGGCCGGGCCGTGGCACTTCGCAGCCGACACCCTCGGGACAGACTGATGCATATGTCGACGCGACAGGCGAGATCTGGTGCCTAGATGGCAGCAGAGGAGGTGAGATGGGACTCAACCTAGCTGATGCTTCAGCTGGAAAACATCATACAGGATTCACAACTCCTCACATGGTTGCGGGCAAAGCAGGTGTAGAGACAAGTGAGAAGAGCAGAGTGTGAGTACCCATAACGGAACAAGAATGAGGACATTGGGTGTGCAGATTCTTCTACTCAACTCTGTGACTACGCTTCCACGACTGCTCGAATTCTTCGCCGCACGGCCAATTCGACCCAACCCAGTCGGCAATCACAGTTGTCAGACTGGTCCCTTCCATATACGGCGAAGTGCTGGAACTGTTATGAGGAGAGCCAAGGAAGTTCAGCGCATGCAAGACCCAGCCCTCGATAAAGCCGTTGTAGACGACATCAACATTCGTCACTGTCACATTGTCATCAAGTGGCCAATCGACCCGTGTTTCCATCACTTGGGGCAGTTTGTAACGGAAAATGTCAGAGTGTACAGTATCGTCCCCATCAGACCCATCGTCGTCGGACGTGACGTAGCCAGGTCGGATTGCGATCTTGGCAGACAACGACTTCTGTGCATCCGCAGAGTACATGAGCTGACCAGTCTCATGCTTTCGCAAAGATCCCTGTTCGCGAGCAAGCTGTTCCGGCATTGCCAGAGTAGGCATGTCAGTGAGGTCATTGGCAGTCGACTCTGGCATTGCCAGCTTCTGGGCAAGAATAGGCCCAATACTATTGAGGACGTCCAGAAGTCTCGCAGCAGTTTCGTAGGGCACGTTCCTGATCTGACGGAAACCACTAGTGAAAGGACTGATCAGGAAAGTAGTGTCTTTAGTGAAGGCACCTTCAAAGACATCAAACCGCAGAGCACCAGTATTCTGTATCACCAGCTTCGGCATGCTTGACTTCACACCTTGACTAAGCTGATCTGGAAGTACCTGCTTGTCAAGCCAGCTGAAAATGCTTTGATTGCTTTCGATGGCGGCTCTGTCTAGCCACAAGTCCTGCGGGGCGCAGCCATGCAGCTCATCGAGACCCAAAGCACTACGTGCCTTCGTAATCTGCTTCGTCACGTTGACACCCAGTGGTGTGTCGAATGTGGTGCTGTCCTTGCTGGAATGATGATACATAGAGTAGAGATTGTTATCAATGTATCGCCTCTGGAATTTCGACTTCGATTTCATCTGGGTTTCCTGATGGTCTGCAGTCTTGATACCACCAATGGAGGAGAACCCAATCGTCTCCATGTAGCGACCACTAGCAAGGCCGTACGCCGCCGAGTCCCAGCGTTTCCAGTCTCTTATGTGAAAGTGGCCGCCAAAGAACTGTATCTTTGCATCCCAGTTCTGCGAACGGATGGTCTTGTAGATCAAGTCAAACTCCATCGACCGTAAGGCGACATGTCCCGCGATCAAGAAGACGTCAACATCACGATCTTTGATAGCATCCTCGAACCACTTTGTCTTGACAGTGTCCTCTACTGGCTGCACGACGGTATTGTTTGATCCTCCTGTAAAGTCGAAGAGGAAGCCCATAGCGAGCACTCTGATGCCTTGATTCTTCGTCGTGAACTTCTTGAAGCGTGGAGCTAGCGGCACAAGCTGACCGGTCTTATGGTCGTAGACGTCTAAGTTGGAAGCAATGTAGCTCTCGTTGTAGTGCCTGGCAAGTTTGTAGTATTCATCGTTACTGGAGTTGGCCTTATAGAGCTCGTGGTTCCCACTGGTGATGACATCCATATCTTGCTGCTTGAAGATCTCGAAAGTATACAGCCCCTTCGGCTCAGACGCATCGTACAGCCCATTACCTTCCACCCTATCTCCAGTATCAACAATGAGCAAATCGACTCCCTCCTCGTCCGCACGATCGCGCAGGTGTTTTGCGAATGAGACATAATCGCCCCAGTCCGCCGAGTATGATCCTTCTTGTAGATGGCCCCCGTGCCAGCCATGTGTGTCTGTAGTATGCAGGAAATTGAGTTGATTCCATGGGAGTGATCGGAGATGAGCTTCAGGTGGTGCAGGAGCGCTAGGCTGCATCGCCAGTGCTCCAATCGTGAGGAGCACAGCGACACAAAGAACATCTCCCATGGCGAGCACGTCTGCGATGAGGCAGGTAAGGATAGTGATGGGATGTGAACAATGACGAGATGACGATAAGATGGCTGGGACCGGATCTAGCTCCGTCTCAAGATCTCCCCTGTCGATCGGAGCATCTTGTGGAGACTTAGGTCTGTGCTTTTTGATGCACGCAGCGCAGAACCAGTCCAAGGGTCTTGATATTCCGTTTACAAGACCTCAAAAGTACGTACTTGAATAGTCCGAGGCTTTCACGACGGTCCTCATTGTGTTATACGAGTGCTGCCGTGCAATCCTTTGGCCAATCAGGAAAAGGTCAAGCAAGAAACAAAGGAAGACCACTTTGTATGCAATCACCTCGAGCACATGGGGCACTTCGCCACTTGAATGCCTTCATAGCAGGTCCTAGTCTGCTCAAGTCTTCTAGTGCATCAAGAACAAGATCAGGCGCACTCGCGGGATTTTCCATCGCCGTCAAGGACAACACCTGCACGACTGATTTCCCGACTACTTGTGGTTCCCGTGGCCTCCATGAATATCAAAGTCCCTACGATGCTACAGTAGTTGCACTACTGCGTCGGGCGGGAGGCCATATCGGTGGAAAGACTAACCTAGATGAATTTGGCATGGGGTGAGGACAGGCATAAGTGAGGCATACTGGATATTGCTAAATTTCACGATAGATCACACTCGACAAATTCAGCCTATGGAGCTGTAGTATCTGCTGCAGGAAGGAGTGCTGGAGGTAGTTCTGGCGGTAGTGCAGTTGTCGTCGCCACAGGCCAGTGTCATGGGTAAGTCGCAGTGATTCCGGACGATGAAGCGCGGCTGATGTATCATAGTGCACTGGGAACAGATACAGGCGGCTCGGTGCGGCTCCCAGCTGCGTATAACGACATCTTTGGATTCAAGCCTTCATACGGACTGGTCTCTAGGTGGGGCGTGGTTGCGTATGCCAATTCGCTTGACACGGTGGGCTACATGGCGAAAGACGTTCATACGCTTCGTCTGCTACATCATGAGCTTGGCTCGCTGGATGCTTACGATGAAAAAGATCCTACCAGCCTCAATCTTGCCACACGGAAACGAATCCGGCAGGCAGTAAAGGCACAGAAACGTCAAGGCAGTATCAGGTTTGGTGTTCCAACAGAATATAATATTGAAGAGCTCTCGCCAATAGTGCGTGAGGTATGGTTAGAGACATTACAGCGTCTTCGATCCGCCGGACACACTGTCCACCCAGTCTCGCTTCCTTCAACCCGCCAAGCACTGTCAGCCTATTATGTCTTGGCACCCGCAGAGGCATCCTCCAATCTCGCCAAATACGACGGCGTCCGCTACGGCAATCACCCGCCTGATGCTACACCGAGCACACATACTCAGCTATTTGCGAAGACAAGAAAGCATGGCTTTGGCGAAGAAGTGCGACGTCGGATATTGCTTGGTGCCTATAGCTTGAGCGCCGACGCCATCGACAACTACTTCATGCAAGCGCAGCGCATACGGCGATTGGTCGTCAAGGACTTTGATGCGATCTTCGCTATGCCGAATGTCTTGATGACTGACGAAGCATCGCCGGGAGCCGAGGATTCTGATACTGCTAATGTCGAGACCACGGTCGACGCAATCATCTGCCCGACAGCACCGACCCTTGCTCCAACTTTAGGGGAGATCGCTCGACAGGCACCGCTCGATGCATATGCCGGCGATGTCTTTACGGTGCCTGCTAGCCTCGCTGGACTACCTGCCATTAGTGTACCGATGAGCCCGAGTACAGCCATATCTATGCCACAGGGTGTGCAGTCTGTGGGTATGCAGATCATTACTCAATATGGTGATGATGAAGCATGCCTGGACTATGCTGCTCTGCTTTCGTCACTTGCATGAGACGTCCATCTGATTTTCGCATCTGGCATAGCTCAAGTAGTCTCATTTCGGAGGCTCACCGCTCCTAGTATTCAAGATTGCAGCGTGACCTGCACTTGACTTGAGCCTGGGAGAATCTGGACATTTTGCTCTTCAAGTCGTCAAATAAGAGTGTGAAAGCGAAAAACGTCTATCAGGGACTTTGCGGCGCTCTTGACCTTGAGATTGCTGTACCACGATAACCATGCTCCAAGTCCTGATCCTCCACTCTTAGGTTCTCTGCGCTGTTGATTCGATCCTCATTGAGATCCCGCGGCTTCGTCGATCCTGCTCCAGCCTCATCATCACGATCTTCTTGCTTTTGGGGCCATAATATCTGCTTCTGCACCACTGCGCGAATGCCCATGCCAACGATGAAGAACCAGAGTAGGATGAGTAAGCAGGTCAATGCACAGGCCACGATCGCGATTGGCTGAGCGGCGAGGCATTTGGCCACGGCAAAGGTGGCCGTAAGAAGTGCGGTATTTGGAAAGATGAATGAGTTCCAAGTCATAGCAAAGGGCATCTTTAGGCGGTAGAAAGACCAGTGTGCAGTGACGGCGATGAAGAAGAAGATCAGTGCTAGCCTAGGATAGTCAATCAGTTAGCAAGCAAGTAGCAACGACATGGTGGTGTGATTGGGCGCGGATGAGAGACTCACCCCCATAGCCAGATTCCTGCTCAATGTTAGCAATTGCAGCTCGTCACTGGCGAATGCATGGGCGAATTGGATCAGAGTAGACGTACCAGCCCAGTAACCGATGATTCTCGCCACGAGCCCTGCCATCATCCCGTTGCCCATGAAATCAGCAGTCACCACATTTTCTATATTTCCTGCCAGTCCTATAAGCGCCGTGACTGTGAACCCGCTAGGTCCCACGCTGATGAACATGCCGGGGCGACTTGCCACGCCAGGTAGCTTCTGCGTCATTAGCCTGTAGATATACTTCGCATTGGGTTAGCTTCTGCACGTGAACAGTGTTTCATCCAAGACGAACCGTCGCGTGCATTGTGAGCGATAACAAAAATCCCATCCCCTGCACCACCACACCTCCGACGATTATCTGCAGTCCCCTCGTGCTGTCTGCACCCGCTGGCGCCGTTGTCAAGACAGCCGCAAGAGGTCCGACCAGCAACAGAGGGTACGCAGGAAATATCCACAAAGGTGTCATAGTCTGCACGGTGAATGTTTGCGTCGACCAGACCAGCACGTAGATGCCAACTGTGAAAGCAACAGCACCCGCGGCGTAGATCCAGAAGACCACCACGAGCGTGTCAAGCAGCCAAGGACCTGTGGCAGCGACGCCGGACGGGGCGAGTCCGTACTCGGCTGTGGTGACTAGGACGGTCCCTAGAGCAATCATGGATGCAGGGATGAAGAGACTCTCAGTGGGATGAAGGAAGGATGCCCTGAAGGCAGTGGGGAAGTGGTAGGCCCGTATGACGAGACCCAGGCAGATGAGAAGGTAGATGAGGAGGTTCAAGAAATAGAAGATCAGGCCAAGGATATTGAGGCCAGCGAAGCGAAAGGGAACTGGTGGCAATTAGCGACGTGAGTTTGTGCTTGATGTGATGTGTAACCCGTGCTCGTGGTGGTTCTATGCGTGGATCAGGAGAACATTACCTGCATGTAGTACATTTGCTATGCCTCCTGTCGCCATGGATAGTGTATACCATGTCTGCGAGTGTCAATCTCTTATTTCCAAACTGTCGTGGGACTAAAGTAGACGTACCCAAGTGAAATGCTTCATCCGGTCTTTCCAGCCCAATTCTGTGGGCATCGCCACCTCTGTCCTATCACCCGAGGACTCATTGCTCCTGATCCGATGTGATCGGCTTTCATTTCTGAAACGATGCATGCCACTCTTTCCTCAATCAAAGACGATAACGAATTCGTGTGCGGAGGGACTGGCGGTGGTCACGATCGAGGAGCAGGACCTCCTTTGTACAATGCACGGGAGTCTCAAGCAGATGGCTAGATGTCCACAAAGTCCATGGTCAAGAACATTGAATAGATGTGTGATATCGTGTTCTTTTACATCATGGACGACTTAAGCATAAATCACGTAACAGATGTACTGTACCAGAGATTGGCAGTAGACAATCTACCTTCTTTGGTACCGTAGGAGCATACGACGTGGACAAGCGAATCATCATTGCCCTACTTGCTGTTGCCATTGCCGTCGTAGCCGTGTATACCGCGTGATCCGGGCGATTGTGGAGAGATTCTGTCTTGGCGTTGTCGGCAGCAGCATGATCTACAACCTACGATTTGCACCTCAGTCGCAGCGGAAGCTGCAAGCTATGCTGACACTTCCACCATTGCACCCTCTCTAACATGATACACGGGGGTTATCTGTCTCTTCTAGCAGGTATCTAACCCGAGAGGAATATCGTGTTGAGCATACTTGGGCATCATTTCACGACTCCATCTCACTCTACTCTACAATCCTACATTCTTCGTAACCACTCATAGCATGCCGGAAGAAGCATCAACAACCCCCAGCTATGCAGAATTCAAGCAAATCTACTTAGCCTTTTTCGCAATCTCCGGTGATAGCTCCTCTGTGATGTTGTTTGGGTCCTTCCATGCTATAGCAATAAACCTGTGTCTCTAGATCAGTTAACAGATTATGCTGTTAAGTAGTGATGGCTGACTTGGTATGACTTCCTCGCGCCACGAGCTCGTCCTTTGCATTCATGAACTTGATCGAAGTATACGCCAGGCTCTTGCCGACTACAGATTGACCAATATGAGCATAAATGGGGACATCGAGTACAAGATCCAGTCGGGCCTCATACACTTATCGCAGGTCACTTCTGCTCTTACAGTGTCACCAATGACCCCTCCAGCGGCCAGGTATGTGACTATACATGGACCATGAGTTTGGGGGTAGAGATAGATAGACGGCACATCTGACTTAACATACCGCTGAGATCAGTTGAAACTCCAGTAGCAAAAAGACCCTTCGAAGCTACGGCTAGTGAGCCACCTAGATCCGCTGGAAAGTGCTCGAGTGATTAGCAACTCGGCGCTGTCAACTCGAGAGTCAATGATACTCACTCATCGATGCCAGTGCGCCGCCATGCAAGATATTGAGCCGGTTGGTATGATGCTTTTCAATATCTAGCTCGAAATTGACAGTACCCGGGCGAGCAGCTGTGATGCGTAGCTAATCTCAATTAAAGATATGAGCTGCTATGAGGATGTAGAGGCATACGCTATCGAGCAGTCTATCGAATAGCATTCAGTGAGACTGCACTTGTATCTAGTTCAATGCGAGCTCACCTCGGCTCAAGCCCAGAAGAAGCTCTGAATGACTCCCAGACCTGATTATGTCAATGCTGCGTCCATTGTGATACGGACCGACTCACGGATGTCACGAACTTCAGAGTCTTCCCTGACGACATGATCTTAGGCAGGGGATGTCGTTACTGCTCCGTACAATCAGAGCCTCACTTGATCTATGGGAGTAGGAGACTCAGGGGCAGGTGGTGATCTGCACCACGGACTTGTCCCCGTCATGCTTCTCGACTTTCGCATCACTACTGTTCCTTCGATACTGTAACGTCGTGATGATGAGATAGCCACTTACATAGCGAGCTGGTCTCGCTCTCCCTCCATCCACCATGTCTACCTCATCGTTGCGCTCATTCGAATACCTCGAACAACTTCCTGGGACAACCTTCAAAAGACTGTATCAGCAGCCTTCCACTGCGTTAGCAATCTTCAGGCGCATGCTGCCTCATCTGGCAAAGACTTTCGTTATGGCTATGCTATTCCTCACAGATCCTCTGCCTGTCAGTCATCTCGACACCTGGGTCAGGCCGGAAAGCAAGCGGTATGAAAGAAGACTTCTGACTATGTTCTGACACCAGCTGACGTGACGCGATAGCGAACAAGACCGCGCAATTGACATTCTCGATCGCCTTCACATTCTCTCCGTTATCCAAGACCCGGGAAAGCCGCAATCATATCGACTGAGCAATCCCTTCTCCTCCTCTCTGCGCATGGCCTTGACAGGTGGAGGCAATCATAGATCTTTTGGTGTTCCTTGTGATACGGCCGAGGAGGACAAAGTTGACGAGAAGTTCTTAGACGACTTTGCACGAATACAATGGGAGGCTATACTGTATTATGTGGTGGGCAGTGCGGGTCCTGGAAGTACTGCTCAGGGAATGATAAGTTCAGGCACTCAGAAATTGCTTCAACAAGGAAAGCTGGTGGAACTCAAAGGCAGAACACCTACAATCACCGAGGCTGGGTTCACATTTCTGTTACAGGAGATTAATGCTCAAGTATGGAGTCTGCTCATCATATACTTGGAATACTCGGAGACTGTAAGTGAGCTCCACGAGGATGCTGTCACATATATTGACGACAATAGCTTGATATGGACAGTGTCGATGTCCTTGCGTTCTTGTTCACGCTGGGAAGTCTCGAGATCGGCCAGGACTACAGCACTACCAATTTGACACCAACCCAGCTTCAGATGCTTGAAGATCTGAATGACTTTGGTATCGTCTACAAACCGCCAACTGATGGATCAAGGTTCTACCCGACACGACTAGCAACGACACTAACATCAGATGCGAATACTGCAGCTGCTTCTCTGAGCACAACAAATTCCGCACTTCCCGGTGGTGGTCAATCTGCGGATCAAAGAGGATTCATTGTCATTGAAACAAATTATCGCATCTACGCGTATACATCATCGCCCTTGCAGATTTCCATTCTCAATCTATTTATGAAGCTTTCGACCCGGTACCCAAACATGGTATCTGGAAGACTCACAAAAGAGTCAATACAACGTGCTATAGCACTTGGCATCACGTCTCAGCAAATTATCACCTACCTTACCGCCCATGCTCATCCAGTCATGGTTGACCGGTCTCGTTCTACCAATGCAGCAGCAGGTCTTGGTCAAAACCAGATGCCAGTTCTTCCGCCTACAGTCGTTGATCAGGTTAGGTTATGGCAAATCGAGAACGATCGTATGAAGGCTACAGCAGGTTTCTTGTTCAATAATTTCAGGGATAAGCCTGAATACGACGAATGCATCACTTATGCTGAGACTATCGGAGTTCTCACCTGGCGGAGCGATGCGAAGAGATGCTTCTTTGTGACGCAATATGAGCAGATTGCAAAATACCTTCGAAACAGGAAACAGAGGGCGGCGGATGGAGCTATATAGAGGCGCAAATATGCCATGCAAGTCATGGAAGATACCCATTTCGAATTTGTCATGTTACTAGAACATAATATGAGCAGAATGCTCACGGCACTCCTCGCAAGCTAATTTTATACATTTGCTATGAGACTAGGTGAAACATGCCTCTCGTCGCCCCTATTAGGACGTTCATGATAGTGCGGGGCATGGGAGAGAGTGCATGACCATTTGCGCTGATCTGCATCGTCATCACAATAGAGAGCATACAACAGTCGCCTCACGTCTACCTAGCCCGCCATCATGTCTTATAACCTTGCGTTCCTGCCTGTCCGACCTAGATACTAACCTAGACACTATCTTCTGCACCTAACACAACACACGGCGATACCATGGCGGACGACCTCGCGCAAGGTCTCGATTTCAAGGCACTATACGGACATCCTGCGACGCCCGCCCCGCCCGCAAACGATGCCACCTCTTTAGGCGAAAGCGAATACTCCTTCATCAGCGATAAATCCTCAAACGATGGCCTCGAATCCGCAGACTCGCCAGCAATAGCAGAAATATACGGCTTGCAAGAGCTCACATTACCATCACTCCCTGCACCGTGGAGCAGCATAACCACAGACAGTACCATTCCATTTCGCGCCCTACCTTCACATCACCATGCTACCTGGGCGCGCACCTACCACTCGCGACCAGAATTCCTCATTGAACCCAAAACTGTTGAAGAAGTACAGAAGATTGTCTCATTGGCCAGGAAATGCCGGCGGCGGGTGACCACAGTGGGAAGTGGCCATAGTCCGAGTGACCTTACGATGACATCAAGCTGGATGGTGCGGCTGAGTCATCTGTCACGAGTGCTCCGTGTGGAAAAGTATCCATCTGAACAAGGGCCGGAAGCGCCGCGCGACGTGAAGCGCTATGCAGGACGGATACTCTTCCAGGCTGGTATCTCATTAGAACAGCTCAACATTGCAGCGAACGAGCATGGTCTCACATTGCCAAATCTGGGCAGTATACATATTCAGAGTGTCGCTGGGGCGATCGCGACAGGGACGCACGGCAGCTCACTCAATCATGGTCTCCTTTCTCAAAACGTGCGAGGCCTGCGGATAGTCCTTGCTGATGGCAGTGCTGTCTGGTGTTCTCCAGACGATCATAGCGACCTCTTCCGCGCGGCTCTTGTCTCGCTAGGTGGGATTGGTATCATCACGGAGATCGAGATGGAGCTGGCTGCATCCTGCAATATTGAATGGGTACAACTGTGGGAACCGCTTGATTCTGTCATTGCAACCTGGAACAATAGCCTCTGGAAATCAGATGAATATGTCCGATGTTGGTGGATGCCTTATCTGAAACGTGCGATTGTGTGGAAAGCACATAAGACTGACAAAGCACTCGCAAAACCAAAAGCGTCCTGGTACGGTGGCCTCCTAGGCTTTTACATATACCATACCTGCTTGACGGTCGCACACTACATCCCCCGCCTGCTCCCCACAATCGAATGGCTCATCATGGGCTCACAATATGGATTCAAGACCGGGTCCAAAGCCACAGCTATCGAGCCCCAACGCACTGGCCTCCTCATGGACTGCCTCTACAGCCAATGGGTCAATGAATGGGCCATTCCCCTTCGCCACGGGCCTGAAGCAATCACACGTTTGTCCGCATGGATCAACGGCGACGAAGCCTCCTCAGGTATTCCCTTTTCATCAAAAGGCCTCTACGTACACTCCCCGGTCGAAGTCCGTGTCGCCGACGGCTCAACCGCACATACGAAAACTCGCGGCTTCATGGACCCCAGCTGCGAATCAGAACCAACGCTATATCTTAACGCAACGCTGTACCGTCCTTACGGCCTAGACCCGCCATGTCGCCAGCGCTATTATCAAGCTTTCGAGTATCTCATGAAAGAGCTAGGCGGCCGACCACATTGGGCCAAAAACTTCGCTACCGTCTCGCATCAAGACTTGCGTGGGATGTATGGCGAGAATATGAATAGGTACCTCGAGGTGCGCGGGAATGTGGATCCAGACGGCATGTTTGTGGGCGCATGGCATCGCCGTCTCGTACTGGGCGAGGGTGCCTCGTCCAAATCCGAGGACGCCACAACTACAAACATCGGCGTCGCCGAAGGCCAAGGCGGTGTCGAAGACATCCCGCATGGCTCTACCCTGTCTACTCTGAACGCTGTCGCAGCTCCGTCGGCCTCCTCACTACCTCTAGAAGAACGTCTCGTCGCGACACAACCACGCGGTCGTGCCGGCGGCGTCGACTGGATCGGCATGCAGTGCGCTGAGGGTACGTCAAGCCTCGGTGGTACTGCAGCCGAGATTCAGCTCGTGGACGACGATCGGATTGTCAATGGGGATCAGGAGGCGTCGGTGTTGTTGGCACGGCTGAAGAGGGATGCGGATGTTAGGAGGGTTACCGGAGAAAGTATCAGTAAGGATGCGGATGAGATGTATAAGGGACCTTTGCATAAGACGGGACCAGGGGCTTTGCCCGTGGTTTGAAGACGGCTGTGAGGAGGACGTGGATCTTGCATTGCATGATGGGACGGGCAGGCGGCATTGTGACCATGGTGGGCACGGCTTTGTACGTTTATTGCTCTGGGAACGACTCAGTCAGGGGTTATTGGAAGAAGTCGTTGGCATGCATCACGAGACATAAGGGCGCATGGTGTTGCTTGGGCATGACGAGGACCGTGGCGGATGCATAGCGCATCGATGGAGCAACTATACCACTCCGTTTCACCTTTAATAGGGTATACTCCATTACATGATCATCCTATGTATCATCATCATTCATTTCAATCCACCTCCTGCCTCACCTCTTCAACCACCGCACCAAGCGCCTGTCCCATCTTGACCTTGACGCCCTTCTCCACCATCCACTTCCATCCCATACTGCCCTCTTTAGGCTTCCCATCCTCCCGAAGGTCCTCCTTCGGCCCCTCAAACACCATAACAATCGTGCTTCCCAACATAAACCCCCCCATCTCCTCCCCTCTCCTCAGTGCATGACCCCCGAGCTTCGCGCTCGCAGCCGCATACGTCGCTTCTGCAAACCCGCTATACTGTTCCCCGCGATCCGCAGCCTCCTCCGCCGCACGATCCGCAGCCGTGTCAGTGATCAAGCTGTTAGTCCGCAGCTCTTTGTCGAAATTAATGACGATAGACCCAACGTTCGTGGCGCCCACGGGCGTGTAGCTGAAGAAGCCCCAGCGCCAGCGACCGAGGAGGACGACGCGTTCGTTGAGGGTGAAAAGGCCGGGGAGTGTGCGTTGAAGGTAGGGCGAGACGGAGTATAACTCGCCGGCGAAATGGCGGCGCGTGTTGACGACCCAGGAGACGGGGGAGTGGAAGCGATGGTAGTCGCCCGGAGCGAGATAGACGACCATGTAGTAGAGTGTGGTTGGCGGTTTGGAGGGTGCAGAGGTAGGCGACCACCAGGGGCTTGCGGGTGTGCTGCTTTCGAGGTCGGCACGGACAGCGGCTTCGGAGGAGGCGCGTGGAGTCGTGGCTTGATCGGCGACGGGGTGGCTGTTCTCCGCGTGGGAAGGGTCGTTGTGGTCTTGGGGGCCGGAGAAGAGGTGTGGGAGGGTGTAGCTAATGCCGTTGACTCGAGCGAACTCTTCGTCTGTGTCGAGGTGTTCTTCGGCATCGCCTGTGCGGCTGCGGTGGTCACTTGGTTGAGGGGAGGAAGAGGATGTGGAGATGTTGGATTCTACGTCGGAGGGGCCATTGGCGCCGAGGAGGGCGTCGAGACTGTAGGTTACGCCTTTGACTTGCTCGACTTGACCGCCTTGGTCGATCTGGCCGAATTGGATGACTAGTCCGTCGGCTGGTGAGATGAGTGTATTTGGATCTGGGTTGATTGGTCGGGAGCCGGGTTTTAATTTTCTGTAAAAGAAGGCGGCGAGATTGGGGTAGATGTGGAGGTCTGATTCTGCGACTTCATTGAAACTGAGTGCCATATAATGTCAGCCTTTGTTCGGAATACGCAGCTGGCATGACCTACTTGACCCCGAATACGTATCCATAGAGCTTGAAGCCCGGCACTCGTAGGTAGTATGGAATCGTGAGGGAGTTGAACCATCCCCAGACACGCGATATTGCTTTTAGTGGCAGTGTTGACATGACCCGCACCTGCCTGTAACACATATTAGCATATGTCAATCGCAATCTCGCACGCTCATAT
>Ga0268246_10000228_pt1 | contig 31508 bp, 33 predicted proteins | sample AgamicOrSfe_FD_200242 | JGI IMG/M metagenome (GOLD analysis project Ga0268246, IMG submission 200242) | Agave microbial communities from Guanajuato, Mexico - Or.Sf.e (v2) (version 2) | ecosystem: Host-associated > Plants > Phyllosphere > Phylloplane/Leaf | place: Guanajuato, Mexico | collected...
GGTCAAGAGATGACTGATGCAAAGCCTGAAGCTGGTACGGAGGACCACGTTGACGCTATTCCTCCTCAGACAGATATCTTCACGTGGCAAAATGTGGTGTACGACATCCAGATCAAGGGTGAAGAGCGCCGTCTCTTGGACAATGTCTCGGGCTGGGTCAAACCGGGAACTCTCACTGCTTTGATGGGAGTGTCAGGTGCTGGTAAGACGACGCTGTTGGATGTTCTTGCTCAACGCACAACCATGGGCGTCATCACGGGTGACATGTTTGTCAATGGTAAACCTTTCGATGCCAGTTTCCAGAGGAAGACGGGCTATGTTCAGCAGCAAGGTGAGTAACGATGTCGCCACTAAATTTCCGCACTCCAGCTCACATCATATCATAGATCTCCATCTCGATACTGCTACTGTCCGCGAGAGTTTGCAATTCAGCGCACTCTTGCGCCAACCCAAATCCGTTCCAAAGGCAGAGAAGTATGCTTTCGTCGAGGAAGTGATCAAGATGCTTAACATGGAAGATTTTGCGGAAGCCGTTGTTGGTGTGCCTGGTCAAGGTCTCAATGTCGAGCAGCGCAAGCTGTTGACTATTGGTGTTGAGCTCGCAGCCAAGCCGAAGCTACTGCTCTTCCTGGATGAGCCAACCAGGTAAGTGATCCACGAGCTTAACAGCAACTTTGACATCGTATTGACGCAACGCAGTGGTCTCGACTCACAATCATCCTGGGCTATCTGCGCCTTCCTCCGCAAACTTGCCGATGCAGGTCAGGCAGTTCTTTGCACTATCCATCAGCCGAGTGCCATTCTGTTCCAGGAATTCGACAGACTGCTTTTTCTTGCCAAAGGTGGAAAAACCGTCTACTTCGGGCCCATTGGAAAGAACTCCAGGACACTTCTCGATTACTTTGAGGGCAACGGTGCCCGCAAGTGTGACGATGAGGAGAATCCTGCCGAATATATGCTTGAAATCGTCAATGCCGGATCCAGCGGCATTGGACGAGACTGGCATGAAGCCTGGAAGTCGAGCGAGAACTCAGAGAATGTCAAGAAAGAGCTCGCAAGCATTCATGCGGAAAGACGCAATGTGCCAGCAGACGGTGACGATGATGAAGCGTCACATGGCGAGTTTGCAATGCCCTTCACTACTCAGCTTGCGATTGTAACCAAGAGAGTGTTTCAGCAATACTGGAGGTTGCCTGCTTACATCTGGGCGAAGTGGCTTCTTGGCATCATGTCTGGTCTTTTCATTGGGTTCTCGTTCTTCCAGTCCGACTCGTCACTGCAAGGTCTGCAGAATGTGATCTTCTCCCTCTTCATGGTTTCCACCATCTTCTCAACCCTAGTCCAGCAGGTAAGTTGCTACCATCCACCACTCTCCTCTGATCATGCTAACATAGCCACTCTCATAGGTCATGCCCTTGTTCGTCACACAACGCGCCCTGTACGAGGTCCGCGAACGCCCAAGCAAAGCCTACAGTTGGAAAGCCTTCATCATCGCCAACATCATCGTCGAGATCCCCTACCAAATCATTCTCGGTCTCCTCGTCTTCGGCTCGTACTACTACGCCGTTGAAGGCATTCAATCCTCGGCACGTCAAGGTATCGTACTGCTGTACATGATCCAGTTCTTCATCTACGCCAGCACATTCGCACATATGTGCATTGCTGCAATGCCGGACGCCGAGACTGCTGCGGCGATTGTGACACTGCTCTTCTCGCTGTCGCTGTCTTTCAACGGTGTGTTCCAAGCACCATCGGCGTTGCCAGGGTTTTGGATCTTCATGTACCGCGTGTCGCCGTTCACGTACTGGGTTGCAGGTCTGGCGGCGACACAACTTCACGGCAAAGAGATCAACTGTTCGTCACGCGAGCTGTCTGTCTTCGACCCACCAGCCGGAGAAACATGCGGCACATACCTCGCGCCCTACCTCCGCACATCCGGCGCACAGCTCTCCAACCCCAACGCCATGGCTGGATGCCAAGTGTGCTCTCTGAGCACCTCCGACCAATATCTCAGTGGTGTCGGAATCAGCTGGGACGATCGCTGGAGAGACTTTGGTATCTTCTGGGGATACATTGCATTCAACATCTTTGCTGCGGTCATGTTGTACTATGTGTTCCGCGTACTGGACGTCAAGAAGATCAGCTTCAAGCGTAAGAAGACGAGTAAGGTGGCGGAGAAGGTGGAGGAGGGTGCGCATACGGCGGATCATGCGGGGAGTTATGAGGGGCAGGAGAGGAAGGAGGAGTTGCCGAATGCGAGGGTGTTTTAGATGGGGGAATGGTGTATAGACTAATAGACTAATGCAAGATTCCAGTACTTTGCCTTTGCGTCGACTCAATCGTGCTGCCTCTCAGACGTGCACATTCTGTGACTACCCTGCCGTCGTCCCGCCGGCGCCCTGTAGTACGCTTTTTCTGCTCTTCTCCTCCACGACATCCGTTAACAACAACTATCAACACCAGCATCCGTGTGATCTTGCAAGGAGACAGACTATGCCACGTCGTACATCGCTGCCCATGCATAGATGATGATCGCGATCGCTCTGATTTGCGGAGAAAGTTCAGCTCGAGGAGTTCAGCTGGGCTGAGATGAGCATGCTGCATGCGCCACCTGCCAGCCCGTCAGCTTCTTGGACCAATGGCACAGCAACATCATAAGCTTCGCACATGAGCTTGAGTTGTTAATCCTGCTAGTTCGAATCACCAGTCTGCATCTGGAGAACGTGTGAGACAAGATTTGTTGTTGGCCGACCAGCCAGCCCGCTTCCTGACTGCGGCGTTTTGCACTTGACCACGAAAGTTGAAGTGCCTCCGTGTGTGACCATGCAATATGTGCATACTAGTATACCATCGGCCGCAATCGAGGAGCTGCAGACGTCTTTCTCTCTAGATTCCGCATCACCACGGCCTCACTCATAATGCGCTTCCTCTCCATGGTTCTCCTCTGCGTCGCAGTAACAAGCGCATTGTCTCCGTTCAATCTCGCAGCACGTCAAGAGCCGCCCCTTACCAGCGAGACCAGCTACATAACACAAACCACCGCAGAAACTGCAACAATTACTTCACTCGTTTTCACTACTTCAGTGGATGATATTATCACACTCAATAACTGTACAGTCTTATTGTTCGAAAACTTCTACACCCTGCCTTTTTCCGTTTCTACCTACTACGACACGGAAATCTCGGTACTCACTGTAACACAGGATGTCACGCTCGACCCCTTGACAAGCACCCTTGATGAGTTCTTCACCTCAATAATTCCTGCGTCCACGATCACGGAGACTGCCACCATAACCGCCCCAGCTCCCACCACTACCCATGCTCTGACTTCTTGGGTCACCTCGACTCTTACAAAAACAGAAGATATTGTCCAGGACTTTGTCACCTCTGTAATCACGACCGTGTCTACGTTGGATGTTGTTCAAAGTGTCACATCAACCTTTGTGACTGAAGTAACCATATGTCACACTACCTCCACTTACACCGAGACTTTGGTCGGGATTTCTATCGTGTCTGTCACGGACTACAGCTACAGCACGACTGGAACATGTGGACCTACGACTACATCAACTGGTCTCGCTCCTGGTGTGACCATTACCTCCTATATTGACTTTCAGTGCTCAATCGCTGGTAACTCGACAACTCTTTCGACGACCACACAAGGCACATGGCCCGCGTGCTTGCAACAGGGTACAAGCATTCTTGGTCAAAGTCACGGCTTCGTTCAATGGAACTTTCTGACCCGGGAATGTGATGTCGTGCGCGGCTATGGAAGCGTATCCACTGTGGAAGTTTATTTAATCTGGTGCGCATCGGTGCAGTATACCGCCATTCAAGTCTTCTGCAATCAGGACATCGTCCCTTCTTATGAAAGTCCCGGAAACTTCATTCAACTTGATGAATCAATACAGCCCTCCTGGGAGTACTGTCTACAGCATGCAGTAGCTTACCTCAATGGTCGTCAGGGCTGGGTGACATACGCTTCGGAGATATCGCAAGGGCAGTTTTGTAACATCTTTGGCAACGCAACCGCAGGGACGTTCGTCGAAGCCTACGAGAGAATGTGGTGGGACTATGCTGCCATTGGTTTCTCCGATATTCAATCTAGCCCAAACCTATCGTGCACTCCTCCACCAAGTCCACCAGTTCCGGTCATACCTGCGATCTGTGCGGACGCAGCCATTAATGGCCCTGTTAACCTTTTACAAGTTACCGTCGAACCTTGGTGCAATTTCGAATGCGTTGGCTATTCCGCGAGCGGCCTGGACGAGGGACTTGGGATTCGCGAATACCATGATTGTCTTGCAGCTGCAGGTGATCTGGCAATCATGGAGCAGCTACTCATATCCTACGTGAGCTGGAGCACCACGACCAACGAATGCGACCTGTTACTCAACACGGAGCAGCTACCAAATGCGCCCGGCGCCGTCGGCAATGCCACTTCAGTCTGCGGTATTGTGACCGTCGCACATTTCTCTGATCCCGGTTGTACGCCCGTTCAGTTCGAGCCCACTCAGTCCAATGGTGGTGTCGGCTGGAATGTTCTCTGCGGCTTTCAGTGCGAGCTTGAAGGTGGGAATGGCACGTTCTGGAGCTCTACTTTTGAGTCCTGGACAGACTGTTATTCGCATACCAATGACGTGAGCGACAATCCGGGCGCCGGAGTTGTGATTAATTGGAATCAGGTCACGAACCAGTGCACACTGTCGAAACCAGTGACGAATGCTGTGCTACGTCGACAGTATAATCCGTACTCTGATTGTGCGGTCTATGTATCAGGTTTGAACGACGTTATCCTAACGCCTGGATTCGTTCTTTGAAGGAACACCTCTCTGGTAGATTCCAGAAACGTAGGAAAGAATAGCTAGGAAAGGGTCTTTGATGAGAGTACAGTAGTCTAATGCTTAGTATCGACAAGGCTTGCTCCGCTTTACAGCCCTATGTATTGATGTATATATGCTCTCCTTTTCTGCCACGCCCGGTCAACATCAATGTTAGAACAACCATAAACATGAACTTAAACTTGAGTGTAGCTCCAGATGTCAAAGTCCTGACTATAAGACTGCTCGACATCGAACGCCACTCTGATATGCGTAGACTACGACTCGGCTACGAACAAAGTGATTTGATAAAGCGCACCGCGGCTCATCTCAGCTGAAGAATATGAGCTACCAGCCAAACCCCCGGATCATTCGTGCTGCTTATACAACGAGATTATTTCAAGCTTCGGGGCATGCAGGTACATAGAAGCTTGAAATGCAGCCCCTGCTGATTTGCAGATACTGATGTACAGTGGTCTACGTCTGAAGGAATTTCCCAGACAAGATTTGTTCGGAGCTGGCATGCCTGCCGAAGCTGGAGAATCTGCGCCACCTGCCATCTTGATCTTGAGCCTGTCAGCACTGGTACAACACCGTTACAACTTACAAGATCGGGTATGCAGGTACCCAGAAGCTTGAGCTGCAATCCTTCTTGGGGTTCTGCGGCTAAGCCACATCTAGAGCGCGTCTGAGACAGCCTAGTGGCCTTATGGCCAGCCCTTGCTTCCTATTCCTTTGATGGCTTGAGCTTAAGGATCCCATTGCAGGCTGCAAACTGTAGTGGCCCCGAAGCTGATACGATCTCCGAAGCTGAAGTCATTCCTAGAACTGATGTGATTTCTGAAGCTGAAGGGATTGCTAATGGCTATGCTGCGCGCATATACAAATATGTGGTCGATGGCTGTCGACAGTCTGCAGAATGATATTCCTCTATACCACATCACGACTGCATCATTTCAATCATGCGCTTTATCACCCTCTTCTCCCTCTACATCGGCGCAGCGAGCGCCTTCTCTCCTGCCAACCTGGTAGCGCGCGGAAAGACACCAACCACGACTGGTACCAGCTACACAACAAAGACCATTCAGGATACGGTCACAGCAACAACTACCTCGACTATCACTTATACCAACACCAAGGTGGTCACATATACCTCTGTCGTTACGGCTAGTTCTATTCTCTCGAAGGTGGCGACTTCGACGTCGGTCGTCACGGCTACTGCGACTCAAACAAAGATAGCAACCTCGACGTCGGTCGTGTATCTCACCTCGACTCGCACGACGGTGGTGAAGACTGCAACTACTTTTGATGCTACCTCCATCGAAAGCACAACTTTGGACAGCTACATCACGCTTCCGGCATCAACACTCTATGTGACACAGCCAGCAACCACAGTATTCGTTACGCAGCCAGCCGCGACATCTTTGGTCACACAACCAGCATCGACGGTCACTGTTACACAAGATGTCACGCTGCCTGCATCCCTCACCACCCAGACCATCACGGTAGTTTCTACATTGGTTGAAGATTATCACTACACTTCGACCCTGGACGTGACAGTTATAGACTACGTCTTAACCACCTCAGCAACAACCACAACCACATCAACTCCGGTTACTACATCCTCCCTCCCTACCACGATCACTCAATATGAAGACACTACATGCTCCATTAGCGGCACTTCGAACGACCTGGGAACAACCAAAATTTCCTCATTCAATGCATGCTTGCAATATGGTGCAGGCATCCTCGGCGATTATTCAGGTTATATTCTATGGGAGTGTCAGGCTTGCACCTGCGATGTCGTGAGCGGTAATGGACCAGTCACCACCACATTCAATCCTGATTACTACTGCGGCGTGGTACAGGGTAATGCCACCGTACCAACCTCGTCAGTCATCCCGGTCACTTCGACCATACCAACGCCATCAACCCTACCCGCCACCCCAACCATCGCGACATCAACCAGCACTCCCACACCTGCACCTACACCTTATCAGTGTCCAGGAGCAGGCCCGATCCCATATTTCGCCAATACCTCCATCGTCCCCTGGTGTGACTTCGAATGCGACGGCGGTGACTCTGATGGGTATATCATCTCGGTAGATTTGGACTCCGCTTCATGTCTCGAGCAGGCAGGCGAATTCGCAGTAACCAACTCGTTCTTTCCATCGTACGTCTCGTGGCAAAACTCGACCGACATCTGCATTCTCTGGACTACTGTGTATCAGACCCCCGCTCAATACGGCGTCACCACCAGCAGCGTTGACTACGCCAACGCGGATTTCGACTGCGCCGCGGTGACCGAGGTGGTGTACGACGACTGCACAAACGGTAGCACCGATTTCTCTGGCTTCGAGACCTTCTGCGGCCACCAGTGCACGTTCAGTGCCGCAGACTACAACACCGACTTCTTCAACGTGAGCACCACTGCGTCGACCTTTCCGGACTGTGTATCGTTTGGCATCACCGTCTCGAACACGGGCAATACTGATGATGTTGTTGCAATCAACTGGAACCGGGTCACGACGGAGTGCCTGGCGTACATTTCTGATGGAACCGATGCAGCGATCGCTACGTATAGTCCGAACTGGGATTGCGCGTCATTTGATGGTGAGCCAGCTTCTTGATTCTGTAAATCAGTAGCTTGTGTGATTGCTACTGCCTGTGGTGATGAGGAAGATGGAATGACCTTTATGCAGCTGGTCAATCGGTTGGTGCCACACTCCGTGTGGATCTTTGGTTCTTTGAGTCGTCTACATAACTTGATAGAGCTCTCCTTTCCTGTTTCTGCAATCAAGTACTTGATCATTTCGAACCACTCTTCGACTTCACAACGCACACCAACGGTAAATTTCTATCCTCTTCCACCTCCTTTTTCACCTCCACATCTCAATCTGGGGGCGAGTTCATTCCTCTCACGGGCGATTATTACGATAGCATGGTGGCGATAAACTGGGATCGGGTCAACTCGGCATGCGAAGTGTACATCACCAACGGTACAGATCCAGCGGAAGATGTATGGAATCCGGCGTGGGATTGCGCTATATTCGACGGTGAGACAGCTCCCGGAAATTAAGGGTGTGCAGCTTGTGTGCAGATTTTTTGGTGATTTGGTTTGAACTGCTTGGAGATATGTTAAAACACCGTAGAGGAGGTTGTTGGTTGTTGGTTGTTGGAATTGTGTTTGTAGGTTGATAGATATTCCCTTTCCTGTGTTTTCGTGCTTCTGAATGCTTGCTTATGTCGATCCGCCTGCCAAATTCATAGCACGCACTAAAAGTGGCTTTCTTTCCTCCTTCTCTTCTCCCTCCTCCTCTTTCTTCTCATCTGAATCGTGCTGAAAGGCATAAGCATAGTCTCGGGGCTTCCAACCTGATTTCTACGATAGGCTACACCTCGCCTTCGCTCTTCGCGCATGTTTGAGTCGGTAAGAAGATAGACTGCAATATCCTAGATTTGACCAGCTTGCAACTCGTTTGAGCACAAAAGAATTCAGCCCAGCTGAAAGATAACACGCCACCTGCCAGCCTCTTGCAAAAGCTTGAGCTGTACCTTGCTACTTCGCAGACGCTAGCCTTCCTCGCCACGCTGTCTCGTCCCCACAACAACCGCAGCCAAAAACCCAATCATCCCCACCACCAGCACCGCAGGCACACTCGACCAAGCCCAGCGCATCTGCACCTGCACAAGCCGCACCGTTCCGAACGCCAGGCAGGTGTATTGGGAGGAGCCGTTTGTGCGGTGCTTCACATGAAGTTCGTCATGCTTAGCGCGAGATATCGATCTAGGCGTTTAGATCGTCTCTATAGTCCTCAAGTCGGCCTGTGCAATGTCGCTGGAGTGGAGAATTGTCCCGCTAGAGTGGCGGTGACTGTGCCTGTGCCTGTGCCTGCGATGGCGGCGACGACGATGCTGGAGACGGAGGAGGTGAATTCTGTACGCCTGACCACCGAATGCTCTCTCTTTCGTTTTGACCTCTACAGGTCTGCTTGCATTCTTGTATGCGTAGGAGGCGGATGGAAGGGTGCTGTTCGGGTAGGAGCGGAGGAAAGAGTGGTGGTCAGGAGAGGGCGAGTGCTATGAACGCAAGTGCACGGTAGTGCGGTAGTCGTCCGGGTTGGGACGGTCCTTATACCTGTTTAGGAAGGGAAGGTACACTACCTGAACTTCACAGTCGAGGTCTCCGAGCCTAAGCTAGGCTGTCCCGTCTTCGACACTCCGTACCTCACCCACATGCCCTCAAGCCCGTCCCTGTTGAGGGCAGTCGTGTCGTCCGATGCCGCTTTCCGGATCTCATCTGTCTGTGTCGTCCTCACAATGTCACAGACCTGCACCAGCCGCATTGGGTGGGTGGTGGTCGGGGAGGGGGCGGACGGTAGTGCGCGGGTATGCCGAGCTGGGGTACTTGTCCTGACCGCGGCGGGTCGTATGCCTGTACGACAGTACATACTACCTGAACTTTACAGTCGAGGTCTCCGTGCCCAAGCTAGGCTGTCCCGATTTCGACACTCCATACCGTACCCACATTCCCTCCAGCGTCCCCTCCCCGGCCGCCCGCTTAATATCCTCTGTCTGTGTCGTCCTGACAACATCGCAAACCTGCACCAACCGCATCCCCGGTGTTCTCGTCCGCATGTTCATCCACTTTGTAATTAGCACCAGCAGCGCAAGCAAGCCCATGATGAGTATGACTGGGACAAGCATGATATAAGCTCTTTCTGTGCGCAGGCGCAGCGAATCCTTCTCACTCTCAATATACGCCACGTCATGATAACTCTGTCTACTGAACGCAATCGCAAACGCACCCGCCCCCACGTCGAGGAAACTGGTCAAGTCATCCACGCTCCAGCTATTATCGTCCAGCTGAGCACTTCCCCAGGACGTGAAGTAGACTGGCAAGCTCGCCGCGCCCGGTCCAAACGTGTAGGACTCCTGCGACACCGACTTGTGAAAGACGGGCTGGGCGCCGTAGATGTTGAAGCCGTAGCGGGTTACGGCTGTGGCGAGCCAGAGGGCGACGTTGCTGAGTTGATCGGGGTCCGTGGGGCCGCCGGGGCCGGAGATGGTGGCGAGGGTGGATGTGTTGACCGGAGTTGTATCGGTAACCCCAGCGCCCAGTACCATGATGCTGTCGATGAGCGTGATGTCGACGGTGCAGGAGATGGCGGAGATGTTGGAGTAGCCGTAGGAAGTCATGATGTCGTTGTCTGAGAAGTCCGTCACTGTGCTGCCGTTGAGCTGGCCGCCGAGGACGGCAAAGACGACGTTAGCGACGGCGCGGGTTGGGGCGAAGAGGTCGTAATTGTCGACCCAGGTGGTCATTCCGGCTTGCATGCGGATTGCGACGGAGGTGTTTGTGTTTGTGTTGGCGGAGACTTGGAGGATGTAGTCTTCTGCTGCGACTTCGGATACGGAGAGTAGCTGGATGGATTGGCCGACGCAGGTGTAGCTTCTGTCCATCTGGATGGCGCCGATTGTGGCGTTGCCGATCATGCTTAGGTTTGTGCGATCGACGAGGAAGTCGCGAAGGTCGGGGAGAGGTTCGGTGGAGAGGCCGTAGGCCCAGGATGAGTAGAGGGAGGATGCTAGTGTCATTGCTGCGGGCATGTAGGTGGGTGGGTTTGCTTGCGAGAAGGCGACGCCGGTGTTGCCGCCGATGTTGTAGGCGCTGGTATAGCTTGTCGAGACATTCTGCCGGGTGAACGCCGCGCCGACAATGACACTCTCGGCCTTTAATAGACATGTTACTAAGCCCACAATCAGCAACACTACCAGCCCATCCGGGCTCTTCCAGGTCCACAACGCCATGGGCAAGCTGGCCGCCGAGCCCCTGCTCGTGCTCAGGAAGACATCGAGATCCCGTAATTTGTACTCTCTGCGCGCCAAGAGCGGCCACAGGGCAGCCTCGCCGAAGACGTAGACGACGTAGGCCATGCTAGCCAGACTGGCCTCGGAAATCGCACTCACTATACCCTGGACTAGGCCGAGGTTGTTGACGAGCCAACCGAGTTGGGGGCTGACGGTGCAGTCAACGGACCAGGAAGGGCAGGAGAAGCGCTGGCGGCTGAGCCACCAGGTGAAGACGAAACAAGCTGTGGCGCCGACTGTGCCACAGGCGAGGGCGATCAGGAGGGCGGGGTTTTGTGCTACGAAGTGTCGAATGGCTGTTCGGGGCGGTGCTGGTATATGGGGGAATGTCGGTTGTGTTTCGGGCTCGAAGGCGGCGCTGATGTGCGGAGTTGGCGCTTTTCGGAGGAGGGAGATGTCGTCGCCGTGCTCGTAGTCGGTCATGTGCGCAGGTTGGTTTTCGGTGGCATTTTCGCGCACGTCTTCTCGCTCGAAGTCATTGTCACGGTACCAGCGCGAGGCGGGACTGGAGGTCATCGCGGTGTTTTGTCAATGGCACACACCGGCACGCACAAGTCTGTTCACTGGCAAAGTCACGGACAAAGGAAGACACGCACTACACGTCGCAAGGTGTGTGGGAAGAACATCTTAGGCAAATATCTTGGGGTATCCGGACCTAAACTATAGCATGCAAGCCACAGCCCCAACTGTTGGCCTAGCGCGTTGGTGATGGGGGCCAGATTGAAATGGGGACGGCAAAAAATGAGTCGGAGCGTAGCAGTGCAGGGTAGTGTCGAGTAGTTTGGAAAGTCGATATAATCCTGCGTTGCTCAGTCCGCATTGATAGCACTCCTAGTAGGATCATCGACAAAGGACGTGATTGTCACATTAGATTATATATGTATGTACAGTCTCAACTCGCCATAGCCTCGAGCATGGACGAGTCCAGCTCAGCTCACCTCACTCGTTATCCTTAGGTTCAATCCAACACTCCCGCCGGCAAAAACGCGATATAGTTTACCGGCGCGGGTTCCTTCCCATCCGGACTTCCCACAATCTTAATCGTATCGCCCTTCGCGACCGTGATATTCGGGAAGGCAATTCTGGTTTCCGAGTTGCCATCCAAGAAGTTCGTGAGTTCGTGGCCGAGCGTGTTTTCGTGGTTGCCCTTCCAGCTGCCGAGTTTGTGCTTGTTGAGGTACAGGTCCCAGGTGGAGATGCCGGGATACAGGTCCCAGTAGTCGACGACGATGTCGTAGACGCCGGGTGGGTAGGGGATGGTGGCGGTGGCGGTGCCGGAGGTGGAGTTGGAGATTGTGACGATGCCGGATTGGTTCTGGGGAAGTGATTAGCATGGCATGGCAAAATGGGGAAAGAGCAGTTGCGGGTGACTCACAGTCTGGTAAGGCGGCACAGCAACACCGCCGACTCTGTAGCCATCGAGCTGCATCGTCTCGGCCTGCAGACGGTAAGGGTGGTTGCCCACGCGGTTCAGCTCGTCCGGGATGCGGGACCAGTTGTAGAAGAACTCGTTGACAATATCACGCCAGACGATGGAGTGTCCAGCTTGGAAGTTGAATTCGTAGAGAATGTTGTTGTAGCGCGGTGTGTCGATCTTGCCTTCGATACTGGACCACTGGCCTGGGTACGTGTTTGCGGTTTCGGCGCCGGCGTAGTGCGCGTTGTAGAAGTGCTGAATTACAGTCTCGCCGGTGGATTTGAGGACGTGCTGGTGGATATGTTAGCTGATAGTAAGTTGGTATAGGTATATGAAGGACTCACGGTGAAGGGAACATGGTGGAACCACAGCAGCAGGTTATCAGGAGTAGTGTCGATGTTCTCAAACATCTCGTACACCTGCGGTGGGTACTGTCCCGAGAAGCACGTTCCGGGACCGGTTCCATTGAAGCACGTTCGATCCATGCCGATGGAGTCGGGCATGATGCGGAACCATTGACCGTAGCCATTGTATTCTTGCGAGATTGGGTTGGGGCCGAAGTGGGTGTAGAGAATGTCAGTCAAGGTTTGGACTCCGAGGTTGCCGCTGTAGTTTTCGTAGGCGGGCCATGAGCTCATGGAGATGGAGTTCACGACTGTGTTGAGTCAGTATGGGTGGTGTTGATGAGAGGTTCGCTGTTGGCTGCTTACCGTCAAGGAAGGTCGTGTCGAATGTGAAGGTCAAGCGAGTCCACTCAGCAAGCATTGTTTCCTTTCAACGGTTAGTATGCATTGACCTCAACCTCCTTAAGTCATACTCACCGAATCACGAGTAGGATCCCAAGCCAAGCGACCATAGGCATACAAGTTAGACATAGCCATATGACTTCCCAGCCAAGTCTGGTTAAGCCCAACATTCACAACCGCAGCAGAACCTCCTAGAGGTCGGTTGAATGTCTTGCCAGTGTAGAGATCACGAACAAGCGAAGTCTTGTTGTCCACACGCATGTCGAATGTGAAGATTGTTTGCCACAGAGGCGGCAAATACACGACATGGTCCTGTTGTCCGAGATACTCCTGAGCAACCTCAAGCTCCATGGCAGAGTTCGTCATGTTCAGGTTGGCGAAGATGGGCTGAGCTGGTTCGCGGACTTGGAAGTCAATGGGTCCGTACTTGGCCTGGATGACTACGTTGTCGCGGTATTGGCCGTTGTAGATACCTACGAGTTCTTGGGCAGCCTTGGCACGGTCGGCAGTCCAGTCGGAGTAGTCCACGAGGTTGTAGACGAAAGCGCGGAACATGAGGAGACCGCCGTAGGGTGAGAGGGTGTCTGCGAACATGTTTGCTCCTTGAGCCAGGGTGCGGTTGTAAGTGAGAGGACCTGTAGATCATTAGCATATAACTTCGAGGTGACAGAAGACTCAGCAAACCTGGTTGACCCTCAGAGTTGGCCTTGATGAGGTATCCAGCAAAGTCAGGCACTGCCGCGTAGATAGCTGCCGCCTTTTGTTGCCAGAAAGCAACGACACCAGGATCAAGAGGATCGAAGGTGCTCAGGTTGCCAAGAAGCATAGGCGCCGCAAAGTTCATCGAGGCACCAATCTGGACACCATATGGTCTCATGGCGTCGGCGATTCTCTTCATGCCAGCAATGTTGGTGGAGTTGAGAATGTTCGAATCTGCGTTGACATTGTTTATGACAATGGCGTTGAGACCGACGGAGGCCATAATGCGTGCGTAGTCAGTCACACGATCGAGGTTGTCCCTGACTGTGCCATTTGACCAGAAGATTGATAGACCTCCATATCCCTGATTTCTCCGTCAGCTGTGTGTACCCATATAAGCTATTCCTCAACTACATACACGTGTGATACTGCCATCGAGATTGTCCCATTGGTTGATCCATCGAATGGGTGCAACTGGGTTCGAGGCGTAGGCAACAGGTGCTACAAAAATTATCAGCCTGTATACCTACTCTTTAAAACCCAGTAGGACATACTGAAGTTGCCCTGCGCCAACATCTGGATATACTCGAACGCTCCGTATAGAGCACCGCGCTCATCCTGACCAATAATCTTGACAACCGAGCCTGTAGTGTCCAACCAAAAGCCATCGGCAATAAGCTCCGGTGGGCTTGCAAGCTTGCCGTATGCCGCTTCATACTCGGCGAGAGTTCCCACAACCACAGCGGACGAGTTGGCGTATGTCTTCTCAGGAGGATGCTGAACCTTGACGGTCATGTTGAAGACGCCCTTCAAGGCTTCCCTGATCTCTTTTCCCGCGGTGTGTACTGGGCTCGAATTGGTGGCATTGAGGGCGACGACAGTGGAGGGCAAGCTGCCAACATGGCTAGCAGCGCCTGGGAATGGTGCGTATCGCAGCCATGCAGCAAGACCTGTCTCGGCGGCTGCCACGCTGAGGAGCGTAGCGAGGGGGAGGAAGAAGCGCATCTTCACGGTGGTGTGTGAGTGTCTCTGCGATTGACTGCTGCTCCGCCAGCCAGGCAGGACGCAGAGGTCTTTCTATACAGAGACATTACTGCAACTTAGGCTAAAACAAAGCCTGCTGGCGCTTGTGTGCATACAGGCGATCAGCCTGGATGTGGTATGGCACGCGTGGTAGGGACGAACCCATGTGGGTTGGTGAGGGGAAAAAAGCATTTCTCTCCGCACGATCACTAACACTAACCCCCACCTACGTAATGACCGTGGAGTACGGACTGACATGGCCCGACCTGGCAACGCCGACGACGCGCGATCACGTACTGAAGAGGAGGTCATCGGCTACATCTGCCTACGGGCCGTGTGCTACGGACTGCTGTTGACAGAAGAGGCAAGTCCCTCTCCGCCTGATCTGCTTGTGCCTTGCATTCAGGCAGTGTCTGAATGAGCCTCGCTAGATGCAGGTCCGCTCGTCCTTGAACTATGAGCCTCTCGTCGATTGCGGGACCATGTACCTAGAGTATCTTCCTCTCGAGTATTGATGGCAGTATAGTCTGCTAAGCGACCTTCGATGTTAGGTCGAGGAGAAGAAATTGCACGGCAAGTGACCCTGCCGAAGAGGAGAGAGAGCAGCAGCAGCTGCTGGTTGAAGTAGAAGGTGGGATCAGGGCACTTGTAATGGCACATTCCGCAGGCTCGGGTACAACACCTTCGCAAGCGGATGATGGAGTCACTGATGAGAACTAAGAGCAGAAACACTACCGGTCAGCAAGACGATACTCTAGAGGGCAAAGGAAAAAAAGAAGAACCCGGTTTTCTTGCCATTGATCCATGTCCATATCACAGCTCTTACTCTCCAGCATCCTGCATCATAGACGCCATAATATACCAATCCCGGCGACCCAGGAAGCTCTTCTTCTGCTTGTAGTCTTCAACTTTCGCGCACCAACATACTAACTCATGCTTATCCTTTCTTTCGCCCTCTGCGAAGCACGATGCCGCCCAGCGAAGCATGAAACAGCTATGCCAGCCTAGGCTGAGGTCGGCCGCGGCACGATAGCTCAGTGTGATGTATTCCTGCGAGCGGCATAGATGCAACGCGCATTCTTCGAGTTCGGCTTTGAATGCGAGCTTGTCTGTGTGAGACAGGCCTGCTGATCTATGTTGAACCGCATGTGATATTATAGCACGAAGAAGCAGAACTTTGTAGAACCACTGGAGAATGTTAGTGAGCCTGTTAGCTTTTAGAAGTAGGAAACTGCTTGAACAAACGTAAACGTTAAGTATAGCGGCGATCTCCAGACTCGAGAAATGATACGGTGCTGCAAGGGTCTCAAGCTGGATCTCACCCCAGAGCTCAGCTTGTTTCGGAATGTAAAGAGCGTTGCGCTGTTGACGTTTCACTTCAACCAGCCAGCAGTCGAGGGATTGGTTGATCTCGAGCATGCAAGCTAGCCCATCAGTCATAGAAACGGGTGCCTGATATCCGAGAGCATGCATTTCTTCTGCTGATAGTGAACTGATCTTTCTAGCTTTTACGGTTTCGCTAACGACACGATCGCCAATATCGTAGAGATAATTGACAGGAGTTTTGAGCGTGCCTTGATATGGAATCGTCCGCCAAGACTCGTCGTCAAATAAGAGGTCATGCCCGTGGAGAAGTGAAAAAAGTTGCTGATCTTGGTTAATGGAGGTTATGCTGGAAAGACAGATTGAAACTCACAGCACCAGGTCGATACTGCTGCAAGAACTCCAAGCCCCAAGTATTCGCAAACGCAGCTGGACCAGCTCTTCGCACCAGTTGCAGGCCGGCCTTGCATAAGACAAGCCAAGTGGGTTTCGCACCAGGTTGTGCCGCGTTTTCCATCAACTACTTCGGTATCAGTGAGGGAAACGGCTATATCTCAACCATCAGTACCTCTGTTATCGAGGCCGCGTTGTTGAGTAAGCACAGCAACAATCCATAGTTTAGATTCTCGTCTGGGCTCTTCAGGCGTCGCCGTAACGCGTGGATTGCTTCGTTATACAGCTCGTGTGACGTTCTGACCATTTCCTGGTTGTTCATTTCTCGGCCCCAGAATTGTGCTGTACAGGCCGCCGAGGCGAGCTCGGCGAGATCGAAACCTCTAGGCGCACGTCTACGAGGCGATTTCACAAATTCCAGGAAGCTTGTGCGATACCTTCACAGTCGTCTGTGTTAGACAGCTCTGCCTTGCCCAGAATTCACTTGACAGACATACTCTGGATATTCGCGAGGGCCAAAGAAATGCGAGAAGCGTAGCTGTATGTCTGACTTGGGTAAGAGGCTGCTGATGCGGCAAATATTGTTTGCATGACTCTCTACTCGTCGCGTTACCACTGCGTCTGCTGAGCATGCATTCAATGCAAGACTCTGTTCCTCAGCAAGCTTCTCTGCTGGTCGCAATACCAATGTGTTCGTTGAGCCAGTATCCAATGCAAGACTCTGATCCTCCGCAAGCCTCTTCCTGAATCTATGAGCTCGTACGTGGCGTCTATTCTGCGTACGGCGTGCTTCCAGTCTTTCGGCTTCCGTTCGATAGACTGCTTTACGTCCCATCTCGGTCGTAGTCAGATGATATGATATTGTCAACTGCCAGCATCAAGTCATAGCTCAAGTTCATGTAGGAGAAAACACGACTTCAATGTGGAAAGCCGAACTTGGTTATTTTTTGAGCATGAGCTGCACACTTCACCTCAGCCAGAGATGTGATCTTCAGCCCATCCATGCAGCCTATCAGATTCAGGTATCAAGTACAAGATTGGGGCCAAAAGTGATCACATTGCATCAGAGGTAATGCCAGTTAGCGCAGCCTGAACAGATCATTCCAGCGGGAGCTCGGCTTGACAACATGATTAACATGGCGAGAGGGTATTGCGAAGCTATCGATATATGTAGGCAAATTTAGGCAAATGTATTCAAATGAGGATTGGACACATCGCGAGCGGAAGTGAGGTGGTTTTTAGGGGAGCTATACGATTATGTAATCACTGACTTCCGTCCTTTCTTTCGAGAAAATGCAGCCAGCCCCGACGCCCATTCGACATGAAGCCAGCTTCAGCTCACCATATTGCATCGAGATCTCTTCTGACACAGAAACAATGAGAAAAAGCATTGTCGGCATGCAATCGCAAGATGACTCCCGCCCAAGATCACTCGCCCAACTGTCCTATGCTGCACTAGTCCACGTACCCAATCACAATGTGCAACTTTCAACTCGACCCACTCTCGCATCCTGACCTCATTGCGGCTCTCATAGGCACCGCTCGCCTCTTCTTATTCCCTGCAGATGTATCTGCTGAGTATAGCAAAATGCTCTGTCTCAGGTTGCCGTTTTACAGCAGGACCACCCAAACGACGAATCAGGTCTCGGAGCTCGACACTCTCTTGGCTACTGTCCAATTCCAATCCGCACTCATTAAGCTTTAGCTTCGAACGCAGGAAGTGAACGATGTCCAGGGTAATACTTTCGTGTGCGACCAGACCTTGAAGCCGCACAACTTTCAGAGTTCCACGATGCGAGTACAAGAAGTGGTTGAGATCTGACCCATGCCATGGTGCCGCGCAGACGAATCTTGTGAGGCTGAATGTTTCAAGCTTCGGGAAGACAGAGATACTAGTCAGAAGCTCCATGTGTTGATTGTAACCGTGATAAGCCCATTCCAAGGCCAAGTGGAGGGTTGTCAGTTCTTTGGCAATGGCCAGAGCCTTGATGATGGTATCTCGCTCGAGAAATGCCTCGCTGGTACGTATATGCATTGAGGTGATTCTTGGAACGGACAGTGAGAACGGCAAGGGAGTAACCAATTCGAGGTCACCAAAGCTCAGAGTTAGAGATGCGAAATCGTACTGGGACGATACAGAACTCATCAGTTTGCAGCACCCAACATAGTCGTATTCATCCACCCAGGTGACGACTCTCGAACGCCAAGACATGTCGTCAGGAGTAAGTATATCCAAGGACACAGCATTTGGTATCTTGTCGAGGATGAGTTCTAGCATCGCTTGGCTAGCGGGAGTGACTGCATTGCGGAGGAAGTCCATTTGATTCGAGGACATTCCGAGACCAATCATGAGTTGCTCCACTGCAATCACTCTTCTGTGTACTTGGTCGACCACACTGTGACAAAGAGGTGTCTCCGGACGCTCGGAGTTCCATTGACCAATGCCAAAACCATGATTGACGAACTCCGCGTGAGTGGAAGGCAACACCGTCAGGCGAATATTGGTCACCAGCTTGCCAAGTACCCCTTCATTTGCGAGGAATATCTTGGCCAGATCCATGAGGCTTTTCTCTTTTGGAGGCAGACAGAGCGTATTGTAACCACACTTTGGGTAGACCTTCGCGAGGGCTCCCCATGCTTTCTTGCCAATTATGTCGAAGGCTTTGCACACGAGCCTGAACGTGTTCAGATCGTGTGAGACCGCGTGCACATCGTCGTAGCGGAGCTCATATTGTATTTGTGGATGGGCAATCTCCAGGGCAATAGTGAGAGTAAGCTCGTAGGGCATGGACCAAGCAGCAGCAGTTCCTGTGACTCGTTAGCTTGCTGCTTCATCATGTTGAGCAGTCTACGATTGGCATACCAGGATGGCTGGTGTGCTTACTCATGGCACCCACCAGAGTTACATCGGAAGGCATGATGACAGACTAAGAACTTTTTGGCACAAACTGGTTGGAATCAGGTGTAGGTTGGTGGATAGCGGTGATGGAGAGTCGCGAGGACAGGAGATGTTTGACGACGAAATAGAATAAGAGCTGGTGCTGGAAGTTCTCGATTTGTGACTGGATCGATCTGAGGAGCTGTGACACAGACACGGAAGATAATTCGCTTCAGTGCGTAGAGGTGGACGCGAAGTGAAGTGAACTGAACTGAACTGAACGAAAGAGGTCAGAAGGTCAGACATGACTCACGATCTCAAAACAAACGAACGCGACGTAGACCCTGTGGCAAACTGCATGAAACAAGTGGAGCCGTTTGATGTTTTGCCTGCGCGGTTGCAGATTGTGAGGCACATCTACCAAGTGAGGCACAATATTTCTAGCTAAGTGCTTCAATTTCATTTATCATGAAAGGACTACCTGAAAATCGATCCAGGCTACTTCACCATCGCTTCACCGATGCGCCGGCGTCGTTCCGTAGGACTGGCGAGGCATCCCTTGATCCCAGCGTCGCTTGCGCTCTTCCCATGGCACGCCTCAGCAACAATCCTGGCCTCCATGAAGCATCAGACCTCGAAGGTCGAGTAAGCTGATCTCTACATAGCCAGGCTTGTCCTAAAACTCCAACGACATTCCTCAAGCTTGAACCAAGTCCGCCCTGCCATCTCTTGAAGACTTCCAATCTTTTCAACTTTAAAGCCACATCGCAGCCCACTCTGATCTCAAGACGCCCCAGGTTGATCACCTCCAGTCACCCGTCTGCCTGATCCACTACCCTGCACCACCCAAAATGTACTTGTCCAGCGGGTAGCAGTGCTTATAATCCAGGCCATCTTTGTCATTGATGATCTCAAACTCGGCAAGATAACACAGGAGCTGTCGGAACGCTGGACAAGGTTCGTCCTCAGACCAGAATTCCACTTTGCAATGTTGCAACCGAAACTGACGGCGCATCATCTTCACAAGATACAGTATACAATTTTCATCTCCAACGAATCCCTTGAGTTCGACAACGCGTAATGTAGCCCGATGTCCGTGCAAGAACTCTGATAGGTAAGTCTTGGGCATTTCGTCTTCTGTGATCTCTGTAAATATGTATTCCATCCTCAGTGTTCTTAATGGTGCTGCATGGTGAACCTCGCGCAGCACAGATAGGCCAGGGCTCCAAATCTCACCATCATACAAAAGATCCAAAGTCTCCTGACCCTTCAGTGCCGGAATAGCTTCGTTAAAGAGAGGTTCGCAGTCTGTTGTATCATGCACGGTCAGGGATGTGATGTTTGTGTCGCAGAAAGTGGACTTGAAGCACGTTTGCATCATTTCCGTCAAGGAAGCCTCAAGTGTGCAATATCCCCGCCTCTCTGGCATGACTAATGAAAGACACATTTTGGAGATTTGTGGAAGTTTTGCCAATTTTTTGATGATCTCCGAGCTTCCGCGGTAATCGTGCTCCTCCATGATACCTCCATAGTACCTGGGCAGAGCTACTTGAATGTCCATGCGAGCTACGTCTGACAGGGCGTGGAGAATAACATTGAACATTGCCTGGCAGCCAATTCCTGTGGCTTCTTGCACAAACTCGACCTGGTTTCGGGACATACGAAATGTTTTTCTTATATAGTCGGTGGCTATAACTCTCCTCTTTTGCTGTTCAGCAGCTGTCCTTTGCTGACGAGGCATCCCAGTCGACCTTTTCTTGATGGGCCGATGAATAGGTATTGTGTGTGCGGAAGGATATAGTGTCAGACGGACAGTCTTCACAAGCCTTCCTAATGCGCCACCGTCTGCAAGGAACACATCTGCCAGATCCATGAGTGTATTTGTCCTTGGAGGCAAACAGAGCGTTGTGTATCCAAGATCGTGTTGTGCATGGTTTGCCCACACCATTTTGCCAATCATGCCGAAGGTCTTACAGACGAGTCGGAATGTGTGGAGGTCTGTATCAGCCGTATCGTTGTCATCTTGTTCAATGGTTGCGCTGTCATCTCCTCCACTGCTGTCGTAGTATTCTTGATTAGCCATCTCCTTGATCTTCTCTTCGGTGGTCGTGGCTTCAGAGCCACTTGAATGAGGGTTCGTCAGCTCCATCGCTATGGCCATTGTGAGCTCGTGTGGCAATGGCCACACTTCGGAAAAATCTATAAAGGTTTCTTAGTCACTGGCAGATCAAAGGATTTCTTAACGTACTGCTGTGTTCCATGAGAGCTCGACTTGACGGTGGTCTTCGCGAAGAGGATGAACGCAAGGAACGAAGCAAGAGAGGGAAAAGCAAGAGAGGCAGTGAGGGAAGAAGAGAACGACAGAAGAGGAAGTGAGAGCCAAAGATGACAACTCGAGTCGCGTCGCTCTGATCTCAGACATGAAAAGTAAAGAACCGTGGAAGAGAGTTCCGAATTGGGATGATGTGAGACTCATGTGGCAAATTAGTGAAACGAGCCTTCGGATGTCCCTTCAACACGATTTCAAAGTTACCTTATAACTTCTGTGTGATGGAAGTTTTGCATACACCACGAGAAACAGTGCGAAGTGAAACGTTTCTGTTCTCTCGACTTCCTCATTATGCACCACGTCCTCCGAGTCCGCCTAGAATCCTTCCCGTCTTATGCAACTTGCGCATCTACTATTCATCTTGCTCCTTCGTCATCAAGTTGCTAAAGCAGGCTGTCCAAGAATGTACCTATCCAGCGCCAAGCCGTGTCTTTTTCTGATGTACTCATCGTCCTTAATGGCCAGATCAGGTCCACCGAATCGACGTATCACACTTCGCAGCTGAGGCATGATATCCTCGCCAGTATCGCCTTTGAATACAGTCACCCTTATCTCGCAGAAATTCAGTGTGAACTTATTACGCAGAGCCGTGACGAATTCCCAAAGCAGTGTTTCGGCGTGCACGTACATCTCCAGTTCTAGCATGCGGAGTGTAGCTCGTCGAGCCAAAAGGAAATGTAGGAAAAGGGCTTTTTCATCTTCTGTTGTGATCGCGAAATCCAATAGAGTCAAAGACTCCAATTCCGCCGCTTCAGATACTGCACTGAGGACATCAGGCTCGAAGTTGTACTCATCGTCTGTGTATAAAGCTAGATACTTTAGGGAGTGTGCTTTCGTCAATATCGCGACAAGAAGTGAATCCAGCCCTCCAGTGCACGAATATATTACGTATAAAGCCAGACGTGAGAGGCGTGTGATAACCAAGTTCTCAACAATCTTCTCCGCTGGATCCTGCCAGGCTTGTCGATAACCGGCCGGCTGAGCTGAAGGACCATCTTCTTCTGCTTCCCAGTCATCCGGACTGCAATTTTCCAGCGTAAGCCATTTGACGTCGACAGAATGCGTTACGGATCTCACAAGTGCCCAAGCTGACTCAAAGTTGTAGGTCCGGCCACGTCCGGGAAGGACAATCGTGTCGACATGAAGATGGATGATGTTGGGAAAGCTCGTGAGAAAAGAAGACCAGCCATTATCAATGCAAATTGTTTTGGGTGAATACCGCTCCTGATCATCGAGTGTCGGGATTTTCAAGGCTTCTCGGTCATTGTTGGTAGGCCCACTGAAGTCGGACGGCATTAGGACAATACTGATAGTTCTTATGAGCTTTGCGAGTGTGCCTCCATCCGCAGCAAACATCTCCACCAAATGCTTCATTGGAAGTTTTCGCGGGGGCAAGCACAGTGTCGAGTATCCACTCAAGGGACGAGTATCAGCAAAGATTGTCACGGCTTGCTTGCCAATTGTGCCGAAGGTTTTACAAGCGAGGCGAAACTTGTGAAGAGAAGGCGTCGTCTTGAAAAACAGCTCATCAACGTGCCAGTGCGCCAGGATCAAGGCGATCTCGAGTGTGAGCTCGTACGGCAGAGGCCATGCAGTTGAAAAATCCACGCCTATTAGCACTCGTCAGCAACATTCAACTTATACAACCAATAGTTCTCGCACCTTCGTGTGTGATGGTCTCGATCTCTGCTAAAGAAGGAATCTCCAGAGCGGACATGATCGCAAGACCCGACCAACGCTAGAGCCGTCGAGTACACAGTGAAGATTTTGGTAAGGAAGTGGTGCAACGACTTCGAGGGTTGACTGAGCAAGAGAAGAGCAGAGAAAAGAGAAGGATGTGGAGTCGAGGATCAGGATGGTTGAAGTAACGCATAACCCGAGTGGGGCACACTAGTACGATTGCAGAACCCTGAAACAAGACGTTTCAGACTTGTCTCGAGCCTCGTGAGGAACGTATCGTGAAAACTTGATGTGTATCGCAAGGGTGAAGGTTTACCTAGAGTACCTAGAGTCGATTTAATCTAGCCTGCGAGTATGAAGGTATATTTCTAAGCTGCATAAGTCAGCCTCGGTCACCATGATTCCAAGATATCTACCACAAACCTAAAAGAGAAGAAACGCCTCAGGTGTAACAACACGCTCAATTCGCCTGATACGTCCCGCTGATCAGCTTCCGCGCCGCCCTGACCTGCCTCCAACTTCCTGCACCTCCATTCATCCCATTCGTCGCGCCTGCTTCCTCATCTGCAAAGGGATCTGCCGACGCCGACGCTGAGGATGCACCACTCTCCAGCACACTCACGCCCAGCCCACTACCGAGCGTCTCTGGTGCAGAAGCTATCTCCCATCGCACTTCCACCTTGCCCTGCCTTCCTTGGCCTTCAGTCGAGAAGCGAGCCAAAAGCTTTTCTGCTGGTGCTCCTGGAGTGAGTGTCACGCTACCCAACCTCCAGGTGATTGTGCCACGTTCTCGAGAGAAGGTACCAGCAGGCTTGGATTGGCATGCCATCGCTCTACCTGCCGAGGCATCTGATGCGTCTAGACTGATACTGATTGTAACATTGTTAAGGTATATCGGACCACTCAATGTGCTGGCTACCGCTGGGCTGAGGCTATATGAGAGGATGACTGAAGTTTGTGTTGGCTCAATGCGCCACAACGGCGCAAGGTTGATGGGAGCGTAGCTTGCAAAGTTTGCAGCATCGACATGCACTTGATACTTGAAGCCAATCTGCGGTGCGCGTGAGAGGCTCGAAATGTCGATCGAGTACTCTCCACCTTGATTGCCTTGCTGAGAGATGAACGCTGGATTGGGCGCTACCTTTTCAAGCGCGGCGAAGTTGTCGATCCGAATTGACTCTGTAGAGGATGTGTTCGGGAAGCTACCTGCGTTGTGTGCAAGAGCCATCTCGCCTATGACAACGGCTCGTGTGACAGATCCTTGCTCGAACCAAGCACTTATTGTCTCTACCATGGAGACATTGAGTCCTTGCTGGCTCATCTCGGCGTGCTTACTCAAAGCATCGCCACCCATAACGGACGATCGACCCGATTGGATGGATTGAGAGTCGGAGTCTGCACGATCCAAGCCTGGGAAAGGTCTAGGAGCAACGGCTGGTGATTGGCCACCACCAGCAATCGAGGCGATGAAGGGTGTCATGATGAGATTGGAACTGCTTGGCGCCGCGGCTGGCATGCTGGACTGATTGAAGTGCTCCTGTGGTATGCTTGGTAGAGGCGGTTGTTGTTCTGTGAAAGAGCCTCCGGTAGGTGAAGAAGCCAAGAACATGGTATTACGCACATCACGACGTCCGCGAGTGGTCGTGCGCCGTTGAGGTCCAGCTTGCTATTGAAAGATCAGAGAGTGGCTGCGAAATAGGAATGTGCCGCTTACTGCTCTGAGTGTGCTAGCCAGGCTTGCTGATGCAGCGCCAGCATCGCCATCTTCCTCAGCGATAGGTGCGTTGCGGATGTCAACATCATATTGCCGTGAGTTATTGCCATTGGCACTAGAGAAAATCAGATCTGATGAATCAGAAGCAAGAGCCAATCATACCTAGCAGCTTCCTGCTCCGCCGCAGAAAATGGGTCAAATCGTGCTGGTGGAGCACTAAAACCATCGGCATCTGTTGTAGTGTCTTTCGCGGGTGGAGGTGGCTAGTACGAGTTAATGTTTGGACGACGAAGAAGGACACCTAATAACATACTCCTTGCGGTGCCTCATACAGATCACTGTCTCGTGACTGGAATGCGGGTGCTTGCGATGGAAATGCTTGTGGCTGTGACTGGAAAGCTTGCGGTTGTGATTGGAAAGCCTGCGGTTGTGACTGGAAAGACTGACTTTGCGAAGGTTGAGATTGCTCGCGGATAGGGAATGATTGAGGTTGTAATGGTGCTTGAAGGCCTTCGGGCTGCGTTGTGCGCGTGCCATTGGTAGGAGCTGGGCTGACAACACGCTCATCTCTTACTGCTGGAGATTCTCGAATGCCAGAGTCCAGGTTACCAAGAGCCTCCCGTGTTGGTGTAGACACCTCTGAGTCGTTCTCGCGAATAGCTGGCGACGGGAAGAATCCTGGTGATGGCGATCGTATAACCTCTTTGCGGCCTTTTGAAGGTGGCGTCGAAATCGAACCGGGAAGCATGCTGTTGCGCTTGCCCTTCAGTACAGTCCCGAGACGTTTGAGTCCACGCAGACCGCCCTTTTTCTTCTCTTCTTCGTGTACTATAGCTAATTAGCTGGAAGCCAACACTGCTCCGATTGAGGAACCCACTAGACGCCGACCGCTGACTTGCACGGTCATCTTGAGCTTGCGGAAATGCCCCTGGTACAGTCAAAGACGAATTGGTATCAGTCCTCGGTGGCATTCTCGTGTTGCGCTGAGCCATCCTTGAGGCTGGAGTTCTAGGAGCGATGGCCTCTGGAATTGCAGCTCCTCCATCCCGAGCGTAGCGCACAGCAAACATCTTGATCTCGTCAGCTGTCTCGACAGTGAGCAATGCGTTCAGACACTGCTCAGCTGTGAGTCTGTTCCTCTCCACCTGATCTACTTCGTGCGTTTGGTACTGCGTGAGAACATCGCGTAAATGGTTGCATCGACTCTCGTCAACGGCTTGGAGCTGCTCCATCACATAGGGAGCTTGAGAGTCCCATTGCTCAGTTGCGTTATCGACGCTGCCATTTCTCCCACGTCCAGACTTCCCGTTCCTTCCCTCAACCTCCCGCGCCATTGAGGCGAGGTTGCCTTGGACGGTCGACATAGATTGCATTTCTCGGTTATTGCCAGTGAAATTCCGCAGAGGACCGACGACATCGTGCTCAATTCCTCGAGCTAAGGTATGGTGAGAAGCTGCAAGTTCCTCTACAGAGCTAACGATCCTCTGCCAGGCCGAGGAGAATGCGCTACTTGCTTTCAGACGTAGTCCAAGTTATACATCCGCGCATCGAACTTACCCCAATCCCATCGAGTCTTCCGCCAACTTGCGCCGCGCAAGCTTCCGTAAGCTTGATGCGTAGAGCTCCTCGACTCGTCGACGTTCCTATTTCGCCTCAGTTGTGATTCAAGACTCTTGTTCTTCATAGCCACGTACCTCAAGCCACTCCGCGATATCATTGTTGAGTCTTCCGATGTATTCTACTCGATTGTTGACTAATGCGACAGCTTGCGACGGCTGGAGGCCATTCTATTGAACATGTCGTGTTAGTTGGCGCGCAGCCCAATGATTGAGGCGAACACCATACCAGTAGCTGGGGATACTCCTGCCGTGATGTCTCCATCTTGTTTCAAGTAGCGCGAAAGCTGTAGTGCTTCCCGCGGATCCTCGTACAACAGCTTGCCTAGTCAGCTCGGGTCTGATGAGTGCTGAGGCGATTTCGAGCTTCCGATTGCGGACCGCTTGCTTGACTGGGCTCTCGAATGACTCTCAGTAGCTTCAAACGTGAAGACTAAATGAGCTTGAAGCAATGGAGTGATGTAATCAGAAGACGTTCTACATTGGACGGGTTAGTAATGCCGGTCCGAGCCTGCCCCGCTTAAAAAGCAAGGGTCCGAGTTCTGACTTGTCTGAAACAAATCTGGAGAAACGAAACAACTACGACATCTTTCTCGCGGAGACGTCACGAACTTTAGTAGTATGGCGGACAAAAGAGAACATCAGGGTGCCGACAGCGATGCTACCAGCAAGCGAGCACGTACAGACGATGGCACGCCCGCTCCGCCCGCCGCTGGCGCCAAGCTGAGTGTACAAGAGCAGATCGCTGCAGCCAAAGCTCGTGCAGCGGCAGCAAAAGAGCGAATCATGGCGATGAAGTCAAGTGCAGCAGCCTCGGGAACAGCAGCAGGCGCCACACAGTCTCCAGCAGATGCTGCAAGAGCTCGAGTTGAAGCTATGAAAGCAAGAGTTGCAGCAGCCACAGCATCCTCACGATCAGGAGGTGCCGCACCACCAGTGCGATCAGCTGCGCCAACGCCTCCATCATATCAAGCGCCGCCACCACCACCACCACCGGAGCCTTCGAGATTGACTGGAGGATTAGGTATCGGTCTGCATCCTGCTCTAATGGGAGATCTCGGGGGAAGTGCAGTCAACAGGCAGGCAACCGGAACGAGGTTTTCTACGACCTTAGGCAACAGGCAGACCGAGTCGACAGGACTTGCGAAAGGCAAGAAACAGCTCGATCTGTCAGCACCAACACTCGATGAACTCAAGAAGAACCCATACTTTGATGCTAGTCTAGGCGCGCCAGCCATAGCGCGAGGTCGAAATGCACGCGAGCTTATCTTCAACGAGAAAGGGAAATACATTGCGCAGGCTGCTGCACTCCGGCGGCAACAAGCTCTTGAGCAGATGAAGAAGCGAATTGCGGAGCAGTCAAGAAAAGCCGGCCTTGATGAGGACAAATCGGAGCAAGCATTTGTGGTGGCTGCACCTCCTGAAAGAGAATGGTGGGACGAGGGTTTGATCGATGGGGAGACATATCCTGATTTTTATGACGATGCAATGGCCGCGGAGCAGAAGCTAAAGATCAATACGGAAGACAGTATAGTGACGAGGTATATACAGCATCCAGTGTTGCTCGCCCCACCACAGGAGAAGAATATTCCAGCTCCAAAGCCTATGTTCTTGACGAAGGAAGAGATGAAGAAGAAGAGACGACAGAGCAGACAGATAGTACTGAAGGAGAAGCAGGCGAAGCAGCGTCTTGGCTTGGTGCCACCGGAACCACCAAAGGTCAAGAAGTCTAACCTGATGCGTGTACTTGGTGAGCAGGCTGTGAAGGATCCAACAGCAGTCGAACAAAGAGTCAACAGGGAGATCGCAGAGCGACAAGAAAAACATGAGCAGGAGAACGAGGATCGGAAGCTCACCAAGGAAGAGAGGCACGAGAAGCTTCAACAGCAGCAAGAGAAAGATGCTGCCAAAGGCGTATACATGTGCGTGTTCCGCATAGACAACCTATCGTTCGGCAAGCACAGATACAAGGTCGACAACAACGCCAAGCAGCACCTTCTCACTGGTATCACCATCATGAATCCGAAACTCAACCTAGTCGTGGTCGAAGGAGGTGCATACAGTATCAACAAGTACAAGAAGCTCATGCTCCAAAGGATCGACTGGACCGAAATCGCTCCACCGCCACAAAATGCCAAAGAACCACATGAGAAAGATGAAGCGGCTAGAGCTTGGTGGATGAAGCCGGACGATGACAAGGGAGAGCTGAAAGACCTGAGCGAAAATCGATGCGTCCTGATCTGGGAGGGGCAGGTCAAGGAAAGGTCTTTCAAGAAGTGGTCGAGCAAGGTGTGTGAAACCGATGGCGATGCACGACGTGCGTTAGAGCGGATGAAGATGGAGAACATGTGGCAGACGGCGAAGAACTGGACGTCGAACAGTTAGGTATGGTAGTCAGCAAGCCCAGTCTATAGTCAGTGATTGCAACCTGACCTCAGAGTCGTTCTCGACCAAAGCGACCTACGGAGCTTCACTCCTACATCACGTGCCAGCTCTTCTACCTCGGATGATCTGCATGTTTCAACTTCGTTTTGTCATGATCGTCCAGTTGTTCGATCAACGTGTGAATAATCCTGATTTTTCGTCGATGACTTGAGGACTATGGAGGACGTGAGGCCAGACTGAGACCCTTCTCCATCAGCCCGTAGTGGCCATTCTACCAGAAATCGAATCTCTCTCTCACGCCCAAGATGCTTGAATACCGCACTCCAGGCTTCAAGGGCTTCGCCGTCAAGTACTCACCTTTCTTCGACAACAAGATCGCAGTTGCCACCGGGCAAAACTACGGTCTCGTCGGCAATGGTCGCCTCTACATCCTCGAGTTGACAGCCAACGGCATCGTCGCGGATAGATGGTAATCATATTCCCACACCGCTTGCCTATCCTGCTCCCACAACCAAAACACACTAACACCACCTCCTCCACCTCCAGGTTCGACACCCAAGACACCCTCTACGACCTTACCTTCTCCGAATCCCACTCCTCCCGCCTCCTCACCGCCGCCGGCGACGGCACGCTCAAACTCTTCGACCTCTCCATCCCCGCCTCAACCCCATTCCCCATCGCAACCTGGTCCGAGCACTCCCGCGAAGTCTTCGCCTGCGCCTGGAACCTCGTCTCCAAGTCTCGCTTCCTGTCTTCCTCCTGGGACGGCTGCGTCAAGATCTACGATCCGGAGCGGGAACAGAGCCTGCTCACACTGCCGACGGGGACGTGCACGTATAGCGCGCAATGGAGCCCGCATGAAGACGGTGTGGTCAGCGCTGTAGGCGGTGATGGGGTGACGCGCATCTATGACCTGCGCACACCAGCGAGCGCACGGAATCACCTTGTTGCGAGTATTGGGTCACAAAACAGCATGGGAATGGGCGTACCGCCCGCCAGCGCCCCGATGAAAGGCCCAACGCCAGCCGAACTACTAACGCACGACTGGAACAAATACCGCAGCACCATCCTTGCCACCGGCTCAGTCGACAAGCTAATCCGCACATTCGATCTGCGAAACCCGAATGCAGGTCCTGTCGCCGTGCTGACTGGACACGACTACGCCGTTCGACGCGTGGCTTGGAGTCCGCATCTCTCGGACCTGCTACTGAGCGCGAGCTACGATATGAGCTGCCGTGTGTGGACAGACGGTCAAGCAGTGGGTGTCGGTCAAGATCAGTTACAGGGCCAGGCGCCCCTGGGATTCGGAAAAGAGCTGGGGAGGATGGACCAGCATACAGAGTTTGCGACTGGTGTGGATTGGTGCCTGTTCGGCGCCGAAGGCTGGTGTGCTAGTACGGCGTGGGATGAGAGTGTGCTGGTTTGGGATGTCAGAGCGGTGATGGGTCGTTGAGCGCGTCTCCTAAGACTATCTACGCACGTCGAGTCCTCGACGGAACTGGAAAGTGTGATTATGCGATATGCAGAACACACTTGGCGACATCCCTATGCCTGTCGCGACGTAGCTTCATCCCCAAAGAGTTCTAGCACCATTATAGACTGAGAGAAGTGGCTTCGCACGGAAGTGCTTGCCTATAACATCCCTAGCCAGCGAGCATCGAGCATGCTTAAGCACATCTACGCGACATCGGTTTACATCACGATCAACCCAAGACGCTGTATACCGCTCAATACCAAAAGCGTGCCATTTCCAGACACGCGCATGATTGACAAAGACAGCTGGCTAAGCAGGTAGGGGATGTCATCATATGCTCCTGTGGGCCTGCAGCAAAGCAGCTGCTCGTCCGCGGCCGAGGAAACGTTTGGCTGTCAAGCACAAGCACTGATACATCACGAACGAGCCACGATCTAGCAAGTCAGCGGCTGGCTCTATATCACTTCTCCAGTACCACCCATCTTCCATGGACACGAATCCTGACATCTTCTACATGATCTCGATCGTGACCTGCCGAGCAACGGATAAGACGACGCAAACATACCATGCCCTCGCGTCCTCGGCCCTCTGCCGCAACTATCAGGACAGAAGCACGCGCCTTCTCCAGTCACACTCGCCGACGGTGTCGCCTTCCTGACCCATCGCTAGCATGATCGAATCCCGAGGCGCTACTATTGTACACCGTTCTGTCTCATCTTTCGTTCCATTGATTGAGCATAAACCTTCGTCACAGACGTGATCTACGTCTCATCGATCTCAGGAACCGGAAAGGTTTCGTATGAAGCTGATGTTCAAAGTCAAGCATTGTTTGAGCTTTGGGGTTACTGCCATATACATACATCAATAGCCGGCAATCACCAGGGCGAACTGGACAGTGTGGTTACTGGTCCACCAGTCGCCACGATATGAAGAGATGGAGAAAGGAGACCTCAGTCGTTCTTCGAAGTTATACAAGAATACATACATACATACGTGTACATCTGGCGCCCTTGCCCACTCTTTCGTGTCTGCTCGCGGAGCCGCTTCTTGCTTTCCTATACTCTCCGTACCCTCAAACATCTCTACCCAACGCTGACTCAATGACCATCTCCATTCGGGCATATCGCCTCGCCTCGCCCA
>Ga0268246_10000230_pt1 | contig 31307 bp, 27 predicted proteins | sample AgamicOrSfe_FD_200242 | JGI IMG/M metagenome (GOLD analysis project Ga0268246, IMG submission 200242) | Agave microbial communities from Guanajuato, Mexico - Or.Sf.e (v2) (version 2) | ecosystem: Host-associated > Plants > Phyllosphere > Phylloplane/Leaf | place: Guanajuato, Mexico | collected...
TAGCGAGCTTTCAGAGTTGACGAACCTGAGGAGTTCGCGATGATGTGATTTCTCTTTTTTGTCATGTTCATGTTTTGGTCGAGGTCTTCGACGAGGTGTTGACGTGGTTTTACAGGGTGGAGGATGAGTCAAAGTGAGTACAATTCTGAGCGCATCTGGCAAGCTGAGCACATCTGACAACCATGGCATGTGGCAGAGCTAACTTGCATTAGGAAATATTATAATTCACGTCACCACCAGGCCCGGGAAGCATATGGAGAGCCTTATGAGGTTCAAGGCTGCAGCGGAGCACGATAGTCGGAATCTGGGTGTAACGGGCGCTAGCATCATGAGTATGTCTGGCAAGCATGAGGACATTTGGCGAGCATGGCATGTGGCAGAGCTAACTCTCATTAAGACACATTATGGTGCTCGTCATCACCAGATCGAAATCACAAGAGGACCTTAATGGAGACGAAAGAACTTCGAGGCACAGGGTGATGGCATGACGAGTACGTTCAGGAGCATGGCAAGTGGTAGAGGTGACTGACATCTATTAGACCACACTACGGCGCACACCCCCACCAGATCAAGGCAGCACCGAGGACTCGGACTCAACCGATGATCGAGATGGAGCAATCTGGGCGCACGGCGCGGTGGCATTATGAGTACGTTCAAAAAGCATGGCATGTGGCAGATATGACTGACATTTGTTAGGACACACTCCAAGGCTCGTCACCTTGAGATTGGTACTACACCGAGGACTCAACCGATCATGGAGATGGAGGGACTAGGGTGCACATAGGGCTGGCCATCAGGAGCACAATCGGGTCGCAAGTCATCTGGCGGGGACAACATCTACGAGGACACACTACGGTGCTGGCTACCACCGAATCGAATACACGTTGAAAGCCTTGTGAGAACCTCGTAAGGCTCAAGGGCTGCAGAGAGAAAGACGATATGAATTATGAGGGGTGGTTGATACTTACAGCGGGGTGTGCTTTGTCCCAGAATTGCAGATCATACTTTTCAGTATATCGATTTGCCCCACACCCACCTTCCTGTCGCAAGCTTTCTGTCCCAAAATGTCCATTTCAGTGTCTACCACAGACAGCATTCGCTAGAGCGGGTTCTGGGTTCCCAGCCATTGCTTTTAGTTGAGAAACTCATAAAATGCGCTGCAAATCCCTCGCTCTTCGAGTCTTTTCTTTCGTCCTTCAAAATTTTCAGTCATACTGTACAACCAGTATTTTGACTTGTCTTTTTCTGACTTATCTGCCAAAATCCGCTCATATCAGATCAGAGAGAAAGAACGAGCTGCTATTTGAGCTCAAACTTCAATATCGCACGGTACTCATCACCTGAATTCTAGGCTTGAATTGTTAGACCTGATACTAATATTCGTGACATTAGACCAGATAGCAAGCATCAGCTTTCATTTGAGATTGAGTGCCGTCGAACATCTCACGGCAAGCTTCACGACTCACTCTCCTCGATCATAGAGTCAACTACCATCAACATGACGGACGAGAAACGCAAGAGAAACAGCCAAGAAACGCACGAAAGAAGAGCGGGAAATTCCAGGGCGCTTGCTTCAGCACAGCCGCAGTCCATGCTGTATAGGCTGGATGAACAGAGCCAGCTTCAACCAATGCAAATGCAAACTTGGCCTGCAGGGTTCGGCTCATATGCGCAACCCAGCGGCCCACCCATGTCGGCCATCACCAACATGAACGACCAAGATGCTCACATCAGAAGAGATGGACAACCTATGGTACCCACCGCCCAGCAGCAGCAGCAGGTGTTGTCCTTCCCATATGCGAACTCTCAGCCTCAGTACATCATGCCAGCTCAGCAGGTGCCTGAGCACAGCCAGAACATGCAGTTCCACGGTGCAACCATGCAGCAAAACATGCATGCTGACTGCCACTCTGCGGGACAATGCCCCGCGAATATGCGATTGAAAACGCTGGAAACGTTGTATGAGGAAAAGAGTAGGGATTATATCAAGCTGAATGAGATGGTTGGGAGGAGCAGATATCCAACATCCAAAGACCGCTCGGAAGTATCCAGTCTGAAGGCCGAGAATGCCGAGCTAAGGGCCGAGATGGCCAAGCTGAAGGCTGAGCTAGCCCTTTCAAAGGTTCAGGAAACGATGCTAAGGGATCACATCCCTGGCAACAACGGCACTCTCCACAGCGATCCCCAGGCCACGACTTACCATGACACCGCATCAAGTCCTCAAGTGTTGACACCTACGAGTTCGTCATCTAACATGTCGGCCGACTCATGCTTCCCCAAAAACGGCACCTCACAGCAAAGCGGTGATTCCGGACAGATAGATCCAGCATTCGCCGAGCTCGCCGCCACTGCTCTAGCTGGTGTGAGCGCCACAAATTCCGACGGAGCAGCCACCGATTCTCACGGCGGTCTTTACACCTCACTGCCACTCACCGGCGAAGCTACCTCGAACGGCAATCCGGCCTGGTCAGGCGCACCATCTCAGATGCAGCAGAACATTGAATTGGCAGCTTTCGAGCCTCATGGCGGTCTTCACATTCCCCTCCCGACCACCAACGCTTCGTGGGGCGGCAATTCCGCCATTCACGGCGGACCAGGTCAGATGCAGCAGGTTAGCAACTCAGCAGCTGTCCATCCTTACGGCGATCTCCGAATCTCCCCTGAACTCACTGGCATTGTCCCAGGGAACAGCTATTCCTGGATCAATGCACCTGAGGAGATGCATCAGAACATGATGCAGCAGCCTGGCTACGGCCCGGCATCTACCGTGCCTATATTGCATGTTGATTCAGTTGTCGACGCACAGCCTGTTGTCGATATGAGTTATGGGCTAGCTCCTATCACTGGTAATACCCCGAATGAGGCTTGGGACATGGACGATATTTTCGACTTCGATGGTGGAATTGTATGAACTTGAGAGTGGGCCGCTCTGCTTGCTGAGATTTCATCGAGTAGGGCGTGTTCCATTCTGCTTGATTCCTGATTCCGCTCTCTCCACGATAACTCGACGACATGGATGCGATTTCACGATAGCGAAGGCGCTGGTGGCTGATTATACCCGGGCATTCGAAGGCCTTCGGACTGTGTATTTTGCTCACTGTGGGATGAGCTCCACCTTAATAGTACTATAGTATTTCTCATCGGTTCTTGATGTGTGTTGTATATTTATATCGTACCATGCAAAGTAAATTGACGTTCAGCGAGATGCCCCATTTAGTCATTCACGTGCCATTCTAGACGCGCGACAAGGGCGACACCTTCATATGGTTCGCGCCAGCAACGTTCCTTCCCAGCGCATTCCTCAGGTTCAGCTAATTACAGCCGCTGAACAAACACGCCCGTCGCGTGCCCTCCTACTCTCACGATGTAGTCAACAGAGCAAGCCATGCTGGTCATGGCATCACAGATATACACATACCTGCATTATGGTCTATGAGACATTGAACATGAGACTAGGGTGACATACGACATCTCGATTATCACAAGAGTACTCACGAATGAGCACACCGCAAGCCTTGTCCGATCAGCATATTTCCAAGACAGAGCTCTCGGGCTTTTCTACACGCCTTTGGCGAACCCTAGCCCTTCCAACACCACCAGCAGCGTATCGCGCAAGCAGACTAGTCTCGGCGCACGTTGTTGAGGGGATTAGCACCAAGATCGATCACATCAAGTCGCCGCTCGAGCTGAATCCATCTGGCCATGACCACACCTCGGCGTGTCACCATCACTACTCGTTCGAGATCAGACTCCAGTTCGAGCTCGAATGAAGCGCTCAAGATTGGGAAAGACGAGGAGCGCAACATCGCAGACAACCACGAATATGCCTACGTCGCCCTCGACGCGACACCTCCTACTCAACACTCAAAGACAGCCATACACGAACTAAAGCTACTACCTCATTTACCACAGTCAACATGTCCAAATTGTCTGCACCAACTCCCTCCTACTGTAATGGACCAAGCGCCGTCTTTCCATACCCTCGAGCTCGACCGCGCCAATCTTCGCATCACGGAGTTAGAACAGCAAGTTGCAATAATGACCACGAAAGCCACGGCTGCAGTAGACAAGCTCGCAGACTATGAAGACAAACTCAAGAGACTTAGTACTGGTGCGGCTTTGAGAGCGCTGGATCGTTGGCCGACATCTGCGAAGGAAGATGGACAGGGAGTTGGACTAGGGATCGTGCTGGAAGGAGAAACTGAGATGAATGCGGAAAGGACGATGGCACAATACTTGACTGTACATGAGTCTCAAGGGGACAGCCTGATGGCGCTAGGCATCCCGCCGCGGCCTGCGATAGCTGATGGTAGTATCACAGCAAAGACAGTTGACAAAACCTCTGAGCTGGAAAAGGCGCCGGTGCTAAAGCCTCCGCCGCCGCCGAGCAAGTTCCCGAGCTTCTCGTCATTCTGGAGTGGAAGTGCTAAGAAGGCGAGACAAGTTGCGGCGCCGGAGGAGAGAGTCGCGAATCCGCCGACCCAAGTCCTTGCGCAGGATGGGAACATGCCCACGATAGATGTCATAGAGATGAAACTGCCGCCTGCACAACTGACAGCCTTAGCAAGCCAAGGACGCGAAGTGAATACGGCCCGAAAACCTTCGATCAAGCGCATGCGAACATCACGAACCTCATCTTCGGCCTCCCTCTCACCCTCACCGACTAAAGTGACTAACAAAGTCAGCGAAGATGCCATCACGACTGAGCGAGCCCTCCGTCTGACGGCCGAATCTGACCTTGCTGCTCTTCAGTCCGAACTCGAAGAACTGTCTGCCTCACTCTTCGAACAAGCCAATGCCATGGTTGCTGAAGCGCGACAGGCTCGTGCTGCATCTGAAGCGCGATTACCATTGCTTGAGGCCAGAGCGAGAGAAGCCGAAGAGAGATGTAAGATTGCGGAGGAGAAAATGAGTAGGATGGGCGTTAGATGGGAGGAGACAGGAAATGACAAGGAAAGGAGGGATGCGAGATTGCAGGCACTAGAGCTGAGAGTTGGCAGGGTTGAGAGAATCAGGCGGACATTGGAGAGAGGCTCGAATGAGCAGGAGAAGCAAGGCCCTCTGAATGTAGTTAGAGAGGTTGTTGTGCAGGAAGGTGGCATTGGGTAGCTAGCTGGTATGTATGCATATTTGGGTCTCTGGTTTGCTCATGCAGTACTAGAACACAGACTTGAAGCAGGATCCTCACGATACTCTCCGACTTCTAAAAGTTCTGTGTCGTGACTGTATATGCTGAAAGTAGAGCACACTGACGTTCTAGCGATATGCCAAGGCTCGTTACTTATCGGCCATATATGAAACACTACCCCGCCACATGAAACAGATCTCGCATCTCGAGACTCGAGACTCAAATCTCACACCGTTGTAGCACTTGCGCGAGAGTTCCCCTCGGCCATGCTGCACACTTGTCTTTCCGCAGCGATAGGCATCATCCCAATTTGGCTTTTCTAGCTTACCTTCCTTTGAGGTTATACTTTTGCCGCAGACTCAGCGTATGGGCTCAAGATAATAGGCAGAGGTTCTGCTCAATTCATCAAGGTTCGATCACATCTTCCTGTTCTTCATGCTACTACATTCTCCTGACATTCTACCGCAGAACCTCACAAACTCAAGCTACAGTAGCAATCTTGAAAGACATCAGCACCTGGAGACACCCGCGCCTTACTCACTTTGCTCGCTTTGCTTTTTGACCTCATCACCACACGCTATTACATCAAAGCTTGCTTTCAGTTGCACTCTAGCCGTCCATATTCGAGCCGATGTTCAACCCCCTCACCTGGATCTTCAACCACATTCTCGGTGTCGAGGGGCACATCGGAAGCCTCCACCACCTAATCACCGGCATTTACGATACCTACGACTACTTCACTAATTTGACTAACCTCTGTGCCTCGATCGACGCCCAAGCCGCCAGCTTCGAATGTAGAGTCGTGAACTCCTTCAACTGGTTGGCTTCACTCATATCATCCGGCTTTTGCGCCTGTATCGACAAGGATACCCTCAGTCTCAGCTTCGACTGTGACGAATACTCCTGTTTCATCTGCACGCTCGACGTCATCTGCTTGTCGATGTCCCTTGCGATCGTCTGGTTTACGTTATTCGAACCGAGCCTCCGCGCACGAAAGCTCGCTGAGGCTGACTCTGTCGTCGAGGAATCGGAGGAGATTCAAGAAGTATCGGAGTGTGACAGTGATAGTGGGATAGAGGTAGACTTGGATACTGTAGAGGAGGACTCTGGGAACGAAGCAGACGACGAGGAGGATATTGTCGAACAAGAGGAGGAGGTTCGTGGCAGGACTTTGTTGAGAGAAGTTGCCTGCCGGAGGCGGTGATACGAAGTGACGAGGAATTGTGTTGAGCACGGAATTTTCCAGCTCTCCTGACCACTTGTGATTTGTTCACGGAGGTCATGTATACTGCAATGCCCGTACCAGACAGCAGAAGGAAAGACGTGAGCCAGACTGGAGATCTGACCAGCGGGGCTCACGAAGATAGACAAGAGGATGAATACTATCGAGCAACAGCGGAAGAGGAAGATGATTGTGTGGCAGAAAGTATCTATCCAGGTATGTTGTTTCCCACACTCCCACGTTCATACAAGCAGCACCAGCTGACATCTGTCAACCATCCCACAGATATTACGCGACCACATACACCCATCTCGCCATACTTTACACTTTCACGTCTCAGCACTACTACTCTCTCAAGCACCAAGGTAGACCAGTATGACAACGATGAGGCGTCATGGCCAGAACAATCTAGCACGACAGCTTCGCGTCCTTATCCACATTCGGCGCCACACTCACCGGTCTGTTGCCCAGAGTCAGCTTCTCTGGCTCAGACAAAGGTATCATCCAGTCTACCACAAACACCTCGTCATCTCGCCCACCACACTCAGGATCATGACCACAACTTGCCCACTCCACCATTAACGCCTGAGAACACACGTCAGAGCTCACATCCTACACTCGCAACTGCTTTGAGACTCCAGATTCCGGACAGCGCGAACGAAAATGAGACAGGAGTCAACCGCCGGGTGGTGAAGCCGAATTCATATCTTGAACAGTACGCAGAGGTGCGTGCGCTGTTCATGGGCTCGAGTGAGCGTGGAAGAGAGGAGCAGGAGATTATGAGGAAGCGGGATTTAAAGCTTGCGAGGCTGGAGGGAGGAAAGCATAGCCAAGCATGAAGGGAATTTGTTGAGCGGAGTTTATAAGCTGATGCGTATGCGTGGACAGTAGATGTGTATGGCTTGCATAGGTCTCGTAGGCATTCCCCAATGTTCCTGAATAGATTGCGGGCCTGTCCAAATGTAGCAGAGGTTCAAGCTGATACAAACCTGGAAGTCATTCGTTTGCACGTGGAGTCGCCACTCGCCCAGCACTCATTTGTCATCACGAAACGTCGCGCCAAGAGTACTTCACATTGAAGAATTGACAATGCATTTCTTGCTTGTTGTCAAGAGTCGTCATATACGAAGTGGTGCAGATTCTATGCGTTCTGCGCATCACAGATAGTGCTTGACTTCAGGATCACCGCCCGCCTTCCTGTTCGAGTTGTGCTAGAACAAAAGTAGCTTCGCGCTATCAGTGAGGGGTTGATAAACATGATACAAGTATTTGCTTTGCGTCGCCTGTCGAGCTGTCGTGGAGGTGCAACCTTTGTGAATATCACCTCGATATAATGTTCAACATGGTGACTCGAGTATTGACTGCTCTGGGACTACTCTGTGCATGCATCTCACCAGCGACAGCAACATTGGTCGACTTCCAGGTCTATCCACCTGTCTTGACACCTTACTCACCCTTGGGCAATGATCTTGTACTGGCCGACGGCGCCGCTGTCTCTGCTGTAGGCGTGGCATCAGATTCGAAAGCTTGTGTTGTAAACCAGACTTTGATGGTCCATACTTTCGGGCAAAGTTATGGCCAACCTTTTGTTGGTTCGTTTGGCAGCTCCAAGCAATTCCATACGGATGTCTCAGCACCAGCTAACGCATTACAGGCTCGTATACTCCACCGAAGTGCAAGTTCAACAGAGTCACTTTCAACTTGACTGTGACCTCTGTTGGACGTCAGTATGATAGGCTGGGATTCGTCTACTTTGGCAACACTGAGCTTTGGCGGACCTCTACAGCGGAGCCTACAAGCTCGGGCATTATGTAAGTTGTCGCATACTATTGAACATATAGATTTACGCTTACTAACAAGTTCTCAGCTGGACGTACATCAAGGACATGTCCGAGTATCTTTCACTCTTCCAGGAGAAGCAGACATTGATCGTCGACATTGATAACAACATTGCTGGTGTAGACAATGGAGCCTACAACGCCTCGATTGTAGCAACTTTCTGGTCTTCCGAGGACACAGTCATCCCAGCTGATCAGATCATTCCCGTGTCCAATGGCAATGGAGCAAACAATCAAAGCAGTGTCTTTACCGTACCTTCCGACATTGCAGCTGTCAATGTGAAGATCCCCCGGCGCACAAATCGAGCTGTCTTCAGCATTTCTGCATGTGGCCAGATTACGAGGAGCAATGGTTCGACAATGTGTTTGACTCTGCTGTGAACACATTTCCTGGTTATGGTCCTCTGTTCGGTGGTTCACCCTTCCGTGAGTTGCAACTCTACATCGACGGCATCCTGGCTGGTGTCGTGTGGCCTTTCCCCATCGTCTTCACCGGAGGCATTGTTCCAGGTCTATGGCGGCCTATTGTTGGCATCGACGCTTTTGATCTGAGGGAAGACGAGATTGATATCACGCCTTGGCTAGGTCAAATCGCCGATGGTGACAAGCACACGTTTGAGATTCGTGTTGCTGGAGTCAGCGGTGATGGCAGGACAAAGAAGCCTACTCTTGAACCTGCTCCAAGCTATTGGGTAAGTCATGCTTCATCTCATCGTAGGAGATCCTCACTAACTTCCACAAGCTCGTTACCGGCAAGATCTTCCTCTGGTTCGACCCCACGGGCTCCATAACCACAGCCTCTCCCCTTACCTACAACGCGCCCGCTCCCTCCATCCACCTTACCCAATCTCTGACCCAGGACGCCAACGGCACCAACGCCACCCTGACCTACAACACGCTCGTCTCCCGCCATCTCTCCATCTCCTCTACCCTTACCACAGCCAACGGCACCTCCACCGCCTCCTGGACTCAAAAGCTCTCCTACTACAACTACGGTGGCTACTACGCCAACGGCTTCGGCAACATCAACAACCAATCTACAACCGGCACCGACATCTCCTCAAGCGGCTACAAGCGCCAGATCGACTACACCATCTTCAACAACAACACGCTGCAGAACCTGCCCATCAACGGGCTCTACTTGTGGGCTAATGTAACCCGTGGCCAAACGATCAAGATTGCAGGAGAGCCCGTCTTCCCCAGCAGTCTGCAGAACTTCGACATCCCGGCCATGCGCGCGAGTTATCCGACTTTCCAGGGCAGCACTCTGATTACGCTGCAGAATGGCACGGCGTTCTACTACAACAATGGCAGTGTGGCGATCAGTCCAGGGAGCACGAGCCAGGTTATGACGTTTCAGGGCGAGCAGTATGGTAGTACGGTGGACGTGCAAGGCTACCCAGTCACGCAGAGCAGTACGGAGCTGTATAGCCGTAGTGTGGAGGCGATTAATACGACGGTGATGGATCAGCAGACTTTGGTGGGGGAGAGGAGCGTGGGGGCCGTGGGCAAGGCGGCGGAGGGAGATCAGGCGGATGGGGCCGCGGTCGTGGTTGCACTAGCACGTACTGCTGCTGGTAACTGAGGCGGGAGAGAAAGTTCATCATCGTTGTTATCGTTATTGTTGTTTTGCTTGTCGTAATCCCGCCTGCTTCCCTCTGCCTCACATTTTTCAACGCTCCAATCCTCAACTTCCTTACCGCCTTCATCATCTTCTTTGTCGCGCCACTCTCGTCATCCTCCTTTATTACCATCCCTCTTCTGATATAACTCTCTGCCAAGTCAGATGCTCGGGTAGACTAGACTCACTATAAGCTATTATTTTCCCCAGAACTATATACTGATGTGAGAACGTGCCTACTTACATATCGTCGGTCTCGTTGTACCGAAATTCCAGTAGTCTTGTCATCTCCTCACGCAGCCTCGAAGCGCCCCAATGGCCCGGCCCGTTCGGTCCACTAGGCGGCCACCCGACTCTCCAGTAGATCGCTTGCAGATGGCCTCGATCGATTGGCGCTTCTTCACGTAAAGCGCGCAATACAGCATTCTGCCATCGCCGTCTCGCAGCCCTGTCCCACTGGTCAGTGTAATAAGTTCACTTACACCGTTGCTTGCGTACTTACTCTATAACATAAATATACAGTTGTTGGCTGTTGAAAATCAAGTCATCAAGGAGCACTCTGTCCCCAGTTCTGGTATCCTCTAGATCTCGCCACGATGCTTGGATCTCTCTATCAAGGCCCGTAAAATGAATCTCCAACTCTTCATATCCGATCTGATCTTGATTTATCCACGGCACGAGAGCTACCCCCAGCTGAACCAACCTCATAGCCTCAACCTGTGCGAATCCGCTCCAGTTATCAGCAAGATTATCGTTGACTGTCCTGACCCCTAGATTCTCGATAGCGAATATCGATTCGTAATCATTTCCATATCTTAGGTCATCAGGAGCGTATTGCAGTGCTCCTTGTAAGAAGCCTGTTTGATAATCATCTATCCTAGCCTGGACATCTTGTAGGTCTTCACTCTCATCGTTACTGTTGTCAGAGGAGTCGGACTGGTGGGGAGGATAGTTGTGTGTAGCATTGTTCCTGTCATCCACTTCGTCTTCGCGAAGCTCACCCTCTTCAGAGCCTGACTCCTCTTCGCGAATTTGCCCTTCCTCAGACTCTGACTCATACTCACGATCAGTATCGTCCATTTCCTCACCGTCCGACCGCGTATCTGGCTCGGGCCTTGGCTCCGCATGATGAAACCAGTGTGACATGATCGACCAGTCTGTTCAAAAGTTGAGAAGGCTAGGAATGTATAGGGTTTGCAATATACTCATGCTGTAAATGTTCATAGGTATAATACGTGTAGAAGCCCTTCCGTGCGGCGATAAAGCCGGCAGTTCCTACACCAAAAGGCTACCAGTGCTTGAAGATATAAATGTCGCTCGTTCGCTTCAGCTTATTATAGCTTCAGCTTGCGACGCATGGCTCGATATAGCAGCTACGGTGTATCATGCGCTACTGCGGGAAGCAATTTCAGGTCAGGCTCGCCCAGTACAACAACGTGCGCGATTCGAGCTTTGAAATCTAGGTACTCCAAAACGCCTAATCATCCTTAGTACGGAAGTACGATCACGGGTTCCCTCTACGCTGATCAGTGATCGTAAGCCTGAATCAGAATAGTAAGCTGCATTTCAGATAACACGCCCCGTGTCGAAGACCAGTTTCCAGGGCATAGCGCAGGGAGGGGGAACTGCACTAGTACACGGCCTATCCAGAGTCTCCTGCCGATAACGACAACAGGCTTTCAGCAGCGTTGTGGATGAATTGACATCGTGACATGATGCAGGAAGTCATGCGGTGAATGATTGATCAACGCGGCTTAAGGTGGAGACGCTAACCTCATGCATGTCACCGTTTCGAGAGCTGAAAGTTACCCTGCTTGACAAGGATTGATTGATTGATCACAGCCCACGCTTGCCTTGCGAGACATCGAGGTACTTTGTACCCAGAGCCCACTTTCAGTCATGCGGTGTTTTTGACTGAGCCGTGTGACACGGACCAAGCATTACACTGTGCGAATGAGCTGCCGGCATGCCTTGTTCTAGAGTAGAGCTCTGGTGGCCTTGCCGCCAATCCCCCAATGTAGATACGCATGTATTGTTACAGCGTTCGATCTTGACACCGAGTGTTCATCTGTGAGTGAGGTTTTGAAATTCTCAAAATTACCATACGCTTTCGCGATGCATGCCCGTAGACGGCAGTCCGCACTGGCTTTCTTGGACGATAGTGACGAGGAATATAACAATACTCCATCGACTCGGAGCGCCGGTAAAGATCCAGTTGTTGTTGTGCGGCAACTAGCACCGACAGAACCCCCGGATGTTGCGAACACCGTCACGCTAGAGGCACCAGTCAAGTTACTCTATGACCTTCCAGGTGCTAGGGTTACAGAGTTATCAGGCGGCAGGGTCGCAAAGTTTACACGTAGCACAGTTGGTGTATTTGGCGAGGACGTTGAGGTTGAACAAGGAAATAGCTCGATTGTAGTGCACTCACCGCAACAATGGGTTGAAGACGCGAAGAAGCGCCTGGATGCAATCAACACGCAGTCTGAAAGTACAATCCCAGCAATACAAACGACAACACGAATCCAGAAATTTATTCAAGCTAGTGTTCCGCCGTTAGACTCTCTCCTGAGCACCTTTACCACACTTCGCAAAGAACGACTGCTGGTGCTGGCGGAAAATCATGGTGTTTTTGCAAGAAAGCCACGCTGGAAGTTTGAGCCCAGCACGAAAGCACTAGGCTCAGCATCCGCTGCACAACAAAGTGATGTTCAGAAGCTGGTCAAAGAACGTGCAAAGCTGGAGGGCAAGGGTATCTTGTTCAGAGGGAATCCTAGCCGAGACGTACTCAGTGGTTTCTTGAGAGCTCATGTGCAAGCTGGAGGCAACCTCGAAAGCGTGAACGCTCTGCTTTCGTTAGGGGCTTCTGTCAACGTGCTCGTTCAATCAGCGGACAAGATGTTCAAGCAAAAGGTCGTGGAACAAAGAAGTGATGTTCTGGTTATTGCAGTCAAGACTGGCCAGAGTGATTGTGTGAGGCTCTTGGTCGAGAAGGCTGACGAAAGATCACTTGACGAGGCTCTACCATTCGCCTTGAACCAAAATGATCTTACAATCATTGGCTACCTGTTGAGCAAAGGAGCAGATGCATCGACTGCTGATTCCAAGATGCTCACTGCTGTCGGCGATCGGCGTATCGAGGTCGTGGAATTGCTGCTCACTGCACCGAAAAGGCCATCTACAGCTTGTATTCATGAGTCTAGCATCAAGGCTGTTCTTGGTGGGGACCTTCAGACCTGCTGCTTGCTCTTCCAAGGTGGAGCGGATCCAGCATTTCGGGAGGCAGAGGCATTAAAAAGTGCAATCACAATGGAAAGGCCGGATCTGGTCATCGCGATATGTTCCGGTCAAGCGAAGCTTTCAACCCAGATCTTAGACAAGTTGGTAGGATATGCTTGGGCACTTCGCAACGTTGAACAGCGTATAAAGTGTGTAATGATCGAAATCCTCATCTGCGCCGGGGCACAGGGGGAAATTTCCTCTCGAAGTCTGCTTGCGGCTTGCGAAATGCAAGATTGGCATATTGCAATCATGATGGCGTCTCATGGCATCTCTACAAACTTCCGGGGCGGTGCTGCTCTTATCATCGCGATCGAAAGTTCTCATGAAGGTCTGCTTAATCAGCTACTTGACTCCAAACCTGTCGCTGCCACACTGGATTCGGTCATCCAGAGAACGAAGTCAAAGCTTACAGAGAGTACGATTGAAAGCTATACATGTATACAAGGCCTCATATCTGCTGGTCCAAGTCCACACGGTCTGGCTTCTCTGCTGCATTACCGATTACAGACAGCCGTGGAGGGATTTGCAGCTGCGCAGCGTGTATTACCAAGCTTACCAGAAGATCTCGTTCTAGTGAATGTTCTTGCAGAGGGTGTGGCGGCTGACCCTGGGCCGGACGTTGCGGACCTAGTCGGGATTGCTGTGACTGGACCGCTCGATATATTGGAAGCTTTGCTATCCCATGACTTTCTTCCGTCTATTATTGACAAAGCTTTCCCTGTCATCGCTACAATGCATTGCGACGAGGATCACCGGAAGCGGGTTATGCAAATTTGTCTGGACGCTGGCGCTCGAGGTCAATGTCTCAATGAACGTTTGATTGAGTATGCAAGAGCTCAAGTTGACGCGGTCGAATTATCACGTATAATATTGAAGAATGCCTCAGTTGACTATAGAGACGGACTCGCGCTGCGTATCGCTATCGAACAGTCGAATTTCAAGTTGCTCGAGCTTTTGCTCACTGTAAGACCGAAGGAGGATACCATGAAGCTATTATGGGCACAGACATTGGGAGCTGCAGACGACGAGACTAGACAACAGCTGATTTTGAGGCTGTTTCATGCGGATCCTCGCCAAGTTGTCATCGAAGACCTGTTCGTTATGATGATCAGACAAGCAATGGGTGCATCATCTCAATATATCGGGACTTGTCAGCTGTTGCTAGAACAGAAACTTCCCCGCGTTGTAGTTGATATTGCATTCGATGCCGCAATCTCCAGCTTGTCATGGATGTCTAGCAAATCATTGCCAGTTATACAGTTGCTACTAGCCCATGGTGCACAAGGAGTCGCCGTGGAGCTTGCACTTCAGGAAGCAGCAAGTCTTTCTCAGCTCGATGCCGTCAATCTTCTATGTGGTTCCATAACAAACAATATAGCATTGACGAGTGCTTTCGAGGAGGTCATATTTTCTGAAGGCAACAACTTGATAGCAAGCATCGATGTCATCGAAACATTGATTCAGTATCAGCCTTCGGAAGAGTCACTCAGCATGGCTCTCGTGCAAGCTTTGGACGAGCTGGAACAAGGCGTCGTGAACAGGTCTCTGATTGACCTCCTTCTATATAGTGGCGCAAATGTCAACTTAAACGATGGGTTGGCGCTTTGTACTGCTGCCTTTTACGGCAATGCCGAACTGACTCGCAAAATGCTAGCCTTTGGACCAACGAAAGAAAGTGTCTACCGAAGTTTCTATGAAGCACTTCAAGCAGGTCATTCAGTAGAAGTTATGCTTGACTTGTTGGAAGCGTATGCTTCATGCCCAGGGAACTTACTTGACGTTAATTTCCACATAGATGATTTCGAGCCGGCTATATTCATGAGTCTCATGATGTTTCCGACCTCTGTCCGCATAGTGAAGGCAATGATCAAACTTGAGGCCAATCTGGAGGCGCAACTCGAGACTTACCTATATGAGGAATGGAGGGAAGACATGCAGACTACGCCCGAGATGGCAAACGTTCTGACCTGGGCAATCACTCAGCGAGGAGAAGAAAGTATCTCTGATAACGTGATCAGAACGATCATTTTGGCCGGAGGTACGTAAGATGATTGCCTAAAGACCATTCGGCAACCGCTAATTTAAGCACAGCCAAAGTTGATAGGACCACGCCTAAGACAGCCAGTACTGCGTTAATGCTTGCTGCAAGTATGCAGAGAAGTGTGATTGTGCATAGTCTGCTCTTCGAGAACAAAACGCGCTACACCCAGTTCTATCCTTCTTTCAAGAACAGTTTCGGTGACTCAGCATTATGCTATGCCTCGCATATCGGAAACATCGAGATAGTCAAAACACTCATCAAAGCAGGAGCCCAGACGGACGATGGCAGTCTACACGAAGCAGTCCGGGAAATGCGTCCGGACATTGTCAAAGTCTTGCTAGAGGCCGGGCACAGCGCTGACCACACATCGTCGCGGCATGGAGGACGAACACCACTTGGTGAGCTTTGCCTCCTTGGCGATGCGAGCGTCAAGCGGGACTCAGAACGACTGAACAAGCTCGAAGGAGTTCTCAACTTGCTTGCATCGCAAGGCAAGAAGTTCGACCCTTATAAGACCTGGCGTGACGGCAAAAACATGATCTTTGTCGCATTGGACAACATCATCGACCCAGTTGGCATCTTAGACAAGTTGATCGAGAGGGTGTTCAACAAGATCGTTCGCGATGATGCAAACCTTGTGCAAGTGGGAGACTACTTCTACTCGCCGTTAGCATACATCCAGCATGGCATTCTCGAAGCTCCACAAGAAATATGGCAGGACCTGGAGACGCTGCTTCGCAATCATAGCGCGCCGAATCGATACTTTGCGAAAATGGGCTGCCAGCAGCCCCAAGAGGATGACGTTGGTGGAGGCGCGGTCGGATTACCTGCGGACATTGTTAGATTTGAAGAGAAAAGGCAAAGAGAGCTGAAAAAGCTGGAAGCCTTCGAGCGAGAATATCAGCAGAATCAAGATCTCATGCTGCAGAAGCTGGAACACAAACAAGCATTGGAAGACCAGAAAGCCGACCATCACGCACAAGGTCTCAAACGCCAGGTTCAAGCTATGCTCGTCACGAGCGAGACGAAACTTCAAATCGAATTGCGAGAGAAAGAGCAAACCGCGTTTCTTGCTCAGCAGGAAGCCGAAGCCAAGCGGGTTGAGGCTCGCAGACTACATCAACAGAAGATGGAGCAACTGACACAGACGCAACGATCCAAGCTGGCATTCGACCACAAGAAGATTGAAAATCTGCAAACGACAAACAAGCTGAAGGCCGCCGCCAATCGCGACGCTGTTAGAACCGTCAACCAGAAAAACAAGTCGAATCTCTCGTTCAAACAGGCTTCGTCGAAGCTTTCAGCGAAAGATCACAAGAAAAGGATGGATGAGATCAAGTCGAAGGGAAAGTTGGATCGGACGAATAACAAGTTAAAGCTGCAGCAGCTGAGAGCGAAGAATGGCGAGACGTCTGGGATGATGAAGGCGGTGAAAGTTGCCGGCACGGTTGCGAGGGTAGGCATGGCAGTACATACGCTTGGGGCGTCTGAGCTAGCCATTGGGGGCGTGGCTAAGGTATTTTGAGAGGGTTTACTATCGAGCTTTTGCTACTGAGATCGCACTTTCTTCATAGCAATACAATCAATGCAAAGATATGTCATGGCTCCATGGATTATAAACAGAAGAAGTCTTTAATTATTAATCAAATCGTTCCTCATCCTTCTCCATGCTTTACTATTGAGGTGTAGCATTCTCAAGCCATTCTACCTCAATAGCATGATCAGCACTTATCTTCCGCCCGTTCAGCCCTTCCCCTCAAAGTTAGTGCTCGTCAAGAGTATCAGCACGCATACCCACGAAACTTACAGAGCTCGAACTTTAGGTCCGCTGGTCCAATGACAGCCTTGATCTGGAATTTCACCGCGTAATGATGCTCCTCCTTCTTCTTCCTGCCCATAAAGCTCGGCTTGTTCCTTTCCTCACACTCTGTAAGCGTAACAGCAGCAAAAGATGTCCTGATTAGACACACTTCTTGCACATCTACGGTACTCGTCAACAGGTGTCAGTAACGGCGACGTAAACAACATACTGGCTCCTAGCGCAACAACATGCGGTATCGAGTCCGCAGGCGCCGAGCTCTTCAGCAGCCTCACGGTGTACGGCACATCCTTTTGTCCCTTAGCAAAGAGCCTGCAAAAGTTCCAAGAGTTGGCCTCGTCAGCATGTACAGGCTCGCCCTGCTTGATCAGCCATCGAATGCAGTTCTTGTAGTAATCCTTCTGGTCTCTACTGTCCTTCTCTTTCCTGGCTTCTCCATAGAGCTTTTGATCGCCTTTAGTGACATCGATGTCGCATTGCACACCATACGACTCGCGGCAGACACGGACAGAAAGCGCTGATCGACCTGAGTCGAGCCTTTGAACCCGATCTCTCACCAGACCTATGCAGACCGCAAGCTGAGGATCATTTGCCACACGTACCAAGATGGCATGGCCAGCTTCCATGTCCGTTTCGTAACGTTGCTTGAGCCGCTGTTGTACGTACTGCGAGTGACCAAGACCGCCCGAGAGGATGAGATACCTAATGCGGTGTCGTGCTACACGCTTAATCTGTGAGTCGATGTGGCGAAACAGCTTGTCCACCTGCTTGTCGAAGATCGTCTGAAGAGCCTGAAACGTGATTTTGATCTCTTGACCACGAATACCGCGTTTGTCATTGACATAGGCGTAAGGTACGCGGCGCAAGGGACAGGCAAATGTGTCGGTAGAGGCAAAGTTTCGGCTGTTTGAATCGCCGAAACTGCATTTCGTGTCCTGAAAGAAGGAGTTCAGGGAAACTTCCCAAGCTTGTTGATGTATATCGTCCTCATTCAGCCCGAGTGGTCGTTCGGCGTCGGCCTTGAACAGGCGTTCAGAGACGAGGTTACAGAAGTCGTCATCGATTGCCACAGAGCCTATGGCTTTTCCGTTGACATAGTCGACCTGGCGGAGGTCGAGAATGTCAGCGACGTTGCTTGAGATCTGTAGTACAGATAGATCCGTTGTGCCACCACCGGCATCGCACATGAGTAAGACATCGCCAGCTGAGAAGAGCTTTGGCTGGCCTTTTGAGACATGAACAGCTGCTGCTTCAGCTTCCGTCAGTCCGATTGTGAGTTGATGTGACCTGACACTTCCAAAACCAGCTGCCTGTGCTATGTTGCGGAATCGCTCGATGACGTTCTGGTCAGTCCATGTCGTGGGCACGCTGAAGATGTACTCAATCACAACCTGCTCCCAAGGTCGGTCGGGAAATTCGAGACCTGAGAGAATGGCTTTGATATGATTGTACAAGCAAGTCAGGTAATCGAGATACATCTTTTCGACTTCCTGCATAGATGCTGGAGCATTTTCCGGTGCTTTTTCAGTGACGCGCTTCAGCTCCTTGGGATCAAGGAAGATTTTGAAGTACTCTTTGTATAGAACATCGGTCGGTCTACCATTGTCACTGCGTTCGGCAGCAAAACCCCATGCCAACGGATTATCGTTGATGTCGCGATAGGCAAGAAGCGTCTTGACTTTATTCTCGTTTGCATTTGCTCTGCCTGATAGTCACTTTGTAAGCCGGTATATCATTCATTATAAAACATGTTCGATGTAGAATTACCGGGCCATCTCTGCATATACCGCGCCTCATTCATGCCACTGTGCAAATTTTGATATGCAACACCTATAATACTTAGATTAACAAGACGAGAAGTGCAAACACTTTAATCGAGACATACCTGTACATGTTGTACCAAAATCAACACCCACTATAAGATCAGGGCTTTTTGACGTGACTACCATTGCTTGTAATGAACACTGAATCTCCTAAGCTTGACTGAGCTTTACTGATTCGATTCACCTCCTAATACACTTGTTGCCTGTCTCGAATCATAAGCACTCGCTCCTTTGTCGCGATAGGTAAACAATCCGACTACATTGGTCCGTGCCATCTCGCACGTTCACAGCCCCAAGACTGATTGAAGGTCATCTGACGCGACTAGCTTCTGCAGCTAATGCCAGCCAGAACGAGAATAGTCTTAGTAGCTGAGTCCATGCTTGCATATGCAGCTTCAAGCCAAAATCCGGAAGAACGTGCGAATTGCGGCACGATCTTACTTTTGTGGCTTCCCAGCGAGGGAACGAGCTAGACCATAATGTACTTATGTATACACAGCCGCTTCAGAGTAGTGATACCGGCACCACAAGCCTACCTGAAAGATGCTTGTAATACTTTGTCTAGACTCTGATAACGTGATCCTTCATCTGAAAAACCCTATACACCCTCGATCATAGCAAGCCTTTCCATTCCAGTCTCTGTAGCTGCAAATATGCCTGACTATCAGCATGTAGCCCGACAGGCCATAACCACAACATCAGCTTCGTCTCCCTCAGAAGCTGCCGGCGGCTCTCCTACTCCTCCTCCAACTTCACCGACATCACCGACAGCTACCGACAACAATACTCCCCCAGCTTCAAGTGGTAGTACTACATCTCATAACGTATCAATATCCACGACTAATAGCGCTGGTCTAGCTACAGTAGCAGGCGCAAGTGCCAGTATGTCAGCAAGTTCTTCAATATCTTCGATTACAGCCAATCCTGCTACTACTCCAACGGACTCTACAACGACCCAGTCTTCCACTCTTCCTTCGTCCATGCCACTGGGCAATTCTACAATATCCACACCATCAGCTTCTCGAACCAATGCCTTACCATCGACAAGCCATTCAACGATTAGCAAGAGCTCTATATCTTCAGGTGAAGCTGCAGGGATTGGTATAGGATGTGCTGCAGTTGGTGCTCTGCTCGGAATGCTCATCATGTTCATGATCATGAGAAGGAGTTCAAGAAAGTCCGCCCGAAGTCAAGCTTCGCTGACAGGTGAAGCTGCCGCCAGCAGCCGTAGCGACGAGAAAGGCTTCGCCATGACTACTACACGCCCCATTGTCAGCACTTCTGCAGCTTCTGATCTATTGCCGCAACCAGTTGCAACCAGTATCCTGGTTGCCGAGATGTCTACGATTCGCACGTCTATACGCAATCATGTCGGAAACTTCTACCACAATCAGAAACTGGGTCCAGAGTCTGCTGAGAGTGTTCAGTATGCTCTATCGAGTCCATTACTGGACCTGGCACACAGTCGCCTGTCGATATCGAGCATGGCCGCAAATCTCAGCGATATAGAGACCCGATCAGAGGCAATCTTGCTTCTTCTGGCAACAACTGTCTTATCCAAGATCGACCCACTCAGCAACGGCACGATTCTGCCAGGAGGGGCCGCGGCATGCCTCCGGGTGCTCGACAGAAAGCAGGCTATACAGCCAGAAGGTATGTGCACATGCAACTAGCACACGTGTATATTCATGCTTATTTACTACAAAAGGCCAGGAGAAGCTCATCAGTAGATGGCGACAGATGACCTTCTTCCTACTCCGTCCATACTATAAGAAGAGTTCATTCACACCTGGTGATGACCGGCTTATAGCCATCGACGCGACTCTCGATGCGCTCGATGTCGTGCTCACCCCGCTTACCAAGCAAAACAGAACCACAGATCGTCGAACGAGCATGGCACATCTGCTGGAACGTGCTGCAGAGTTCGGCTACATGATCACATCACAGCCAAGCAGCTGGGCTTTTGACTGGTCCGGAGGCAGCGAAGCGGGTGGAAGTAGCATTATTAGCATTGTACTATTCCCGACCATCGTACAGGTCGCGGACGACGATGGGAAGATACTAGACAGGCCGATCGTGTTTGGCGAAAAGGCTGTTGCGGTCAGGCTGCGTGTGATTTAAGGTCTGGACCAGTATTCTCGGCAGCTAGGTCAAAAGCAGCACAAGGGCCGAAGAGCAAGGTTTAACTAGTTCAGTACATCAGTACTGTAAGCATCAATTATGGAGGCTCGAGCTCCAAATTCAATCAGCTGATATAATCAGCTGATGTAGCGTTAGTACCATAGTCCATGAAAGCGTGCATATGGCTTGCATGCTTGCATATCAGCTAGTGATGGGTCTAGAGTGGCGCTTTTCGCAAATGCAGAAAGGAGGGATGTCGTCGGAGGAATTGGCACTAGCGAGTCAACGCGTCCAAATCGAGCGGTTCCCCCTAAACCTGAGATAACACCACGGACTGCATGCCGTGAGTAACAGGATGCTCTTTCCCCACTCCCAAAACAGCGCACCGAGACCTCTATCCATGCCGGTGCGATGTACTGTTCCCGGCTTGAGACGTTACGGCTCGGTAGCGTGGCCTCGGCGTGCTTCAGATCTCGATGCTTGTAGTCCATTTCATTATGTGTTAGTATCGCATGCCAGCCCTGTATGTTTGAACATACGGACGCTTTTGTCCAGTGTACTGTCGAGATGTTCATCTAGCGATTCTGTAGTCTCTGTCATACATGATGACAGCAGTCGTTTCAAGCTCAGAGGCTTTGCCAGGGACAGCGGAGTATTTGGCCACTAAACTCACCGGGCATGATTATGCCTGTGTGCACTTCCCAAAGATTAATGCGAAACATGACAGTATTCCTTACCGACTAGGATTGTTCTCTGCCTCTAGTGGGGATATCTCACTGCTTGAAACCAGGAAGCTGTGTATCAAATGCTTTGAAGATGTCGTCCCAAATGGCAATTACAACTACTGGCTAGAAGCAGATGCCACGCAGCTCAGCGCTTATGAGCTTGGAAAACACGAAGAAGAAGCAGATGCCGTTCTCAGCAATCTCAAAATCTGGTTTCAGATGCTCGCCAAAGCTCGGAAACTTTCGACTTCGACTGAAACTGTTTCAATGCTTCCGACTATGCATAAAGCTGGATCTGAAGGCTATGTACCAGGTCAGGGGAGAACACCGGGACGCCTGGAGCACAATGCAGATTTGGTGTCAAAGCTGAAGCCGGAAGCCTGGAAACGTTTGCGAAAGCTGGGAAAGCCTTTCTACATCACCGCTTTACATCCTGATGCTCCATCAAACTTTGTAGAGGCCAAGAAAGCCGCAATAGATGCCTTAATCGTCATAGCCCGAGGAAGAGATATCAATGCAAACGAGGTTACAGGTCGTACATCCAAGGTTATTGCTATGAGTCCTTTACCCAACGATAAAGCAATTACAGTCGAAACACCCAAGCGAAAGCGACCTAAAGAGCTTGCGGCTGGTCTTCCGGGCAGCAGGCCGACTTTATCTATCGTCGACACGGATTTCAATCACGATTTACTGCCGTCGCCAGAGCTTGTTCACCATCATGTCATGCCCGACGAAGTTCAGGCTCGAAAAGCAAGGACATATAGTCACCCCAGCCTAGAAAATATTGTCGAAGACCTCAACACGACATCCACTCCTAAAAAAGCACGCCAAACACTATCTGCAAAACCACTAATGGATCCTGAAGAAGTATTAAGCAGGCCTCTGCGGACAATAACTCGTCGCACAACGTCAGCAGAATCGGGTGGTCTTGAGATTGACATAAGTAGGGCTGTCGAGCTCAGTCATCGAAGCATGACTGCCCCTGCAACTGTATGGTCTTCAGACAAGAAAGCCGTGTCTAAAGTCGTGTCTCCTCCAGTTGGCAAACGTAGTCATTCTTCGATGATTTCTCCCACTTCTGGCTCGGAACCGGCCCAACGAAGCTCGAATAGCATTCCGGACGAAGTCTCTCACTTGAAAAACACACTTAGACGACCCAAAATCGAAGTATCAGAAAAAAGCTCGCATTCTGAATTATACGTTTCGCACCTGGCCCGGCAAAGTCATACGACTCGGACGGCTGCTTCATCTCATAACCAGAATGCAATTTCAGGCACCAGCTTTGTCAACAACCCGGCTAATCTAACTGTTGACGCGGACTTTAAGAAAAGGGCAGAGATTCGAGAAGGCAAGAAGAGATCAGGATCTACGCCAGCGGTCAAGACGACTCCGAATCGTATCCCGACTGGCGGTAACGCCTATAGAGATGACATAGCGTCACACGCACTGATCCCACGTCCACGATACGAAAAAGCAACAACCACACCGCGTCTTACCAGTACAATGTTCACTGACTGGTCTGAGGAAGAGGCAGAACCATTGCCTCCTAAACCTACCAGTATGCAAAGAGCACGAGTTTCGAAACCATCAACAACATTATCCTCTTCGAAAGTGACAGATCCACTGGAGATACGAGCTTCGAAGTCATCACCGACAGCCCAGGCACCAAAGGTTTTGCGTAGCAAGTCGCAGACTGCTATCTCGGATCTTGGTCATACAGTCAGTCGCGTAGAGTCATCGAGCACACGTAAGCAGGCCCTGGCATCCACTTCTATCACGCCTCAACGAGTCTCACATACGATCGCCACAGGATCCCGACCTGCGAAAACGGTTTCAAGCTCAAAAAGAGTAACCCCAGCAGTACTTCCGCCTATATCACGAAATTCAACCGCACTGATAACGGCAAAAAAGCGGCATCCAGTGGCAACAAACGAGGGTGACTCGAAATCAGACTATACGGGACCTGTAGTGCAACGCTCAAGGGCTCCAGTGAAGGCTTCACAACTAACGGATGAGTGGTCTCCAGGGACTCGGGTATTAGGACAGTCACCGGAATCATCTCTTCGTTCTTCACCCATACGTGTGACCTCGAGGCCTACTAAGGCAGTAATACCTTCAAATTCGGTGGCCTCAAAGGCCTTACAATCGGTCAACCCACGACCTTCGCTGAAGGATGCGACTCGCGTTGATAGCAAGTTGCTGCCTTCGTCTAAGCTTCAAATCCACACTGCAGTCAAAACCAGTAGGTCTAAAGTGAAGGATCATTTAGACACCAGCGACATAGAAGAGTATCGACCAACCGCCAGTAAGCCGCATGCGTCATCAATCAATAGGCCTCATATACCGACGATAAGTATGCCTCATTTGCCATCAATCAGCATGCCTCATATCCCATCAATCAAGGTGCCTTATATTTCGACTCTTAGCAAACCTCAAAGGCCTCCGAAACCTGCAAAATTAAGTTCCCCGCCTGTGTGTCGCACTCACTCAACGCCCCTAGATGTTGGTCACCCTACGAAGTCTTCAGCCTCGAGCATCATGGCAACGACTGGCGCAGATCTACGGCAAGGGCTCAAGGTCTCCTCTCGGCTTTCTCCGCGTCCGACCGCCACGAAGCATTCCTCTATCGATTATAGCGTTTCTCGGCCTTTACGCAAGAGCGAAGCCTCCACTTTATCTGCGGATCCTATAGAAAAGCTGTCCAGCACAGTTTCAGGGAGACCATCGTCCTCGCAAGCACAATCGAAGCCATTGGACATTCTAAGTCAGAGTCCAAGTACAACAGCGAGTGGTAAAGCCGATCTCGCGGCGAAGGGAAAGACCATGCTTGAGCATTATGAGAACGTTCTCGGTGATAAATTGCACGCTGGAGGTTCCAATGCAACCGGCATATCCGGCATGATGTCCAAGGCAAAGGGACTTGCTGAAGGCGTGGTATCAAAAAAAGGACTAAAGTACGCCGGGGGCGCAGTCCTGGCAGGTGGATTGGCATTCGGAGGATACGAAGCAATCAATAGTCTGGACGACGGGGCTCTTTCAGCAGACGTGACTGGAGCTATGCATGATATTGGCAGCTGGCCAGGAGACATTGAAAGCGATATTGAGAACAGTGGAATTGGTAAGGATGTCACTGGCTGGGCAGATAATGCAGAGCAAGAGGCTGGAACACTTGAAAGCGATATTGAACATGAGGCTGATCATGTTGGAAGTGAAGTTGAGGATGGTCTCTCTGGTGCGAGGGACTATGTTGAGGACGAATATCATGACATGACTGGCCACCTCGAACACGGTGTCAGTGATGTTGCAGGCGAATTCGGCAACCTAGGCAATGACCTAGAGCATGGCAAAGACGAACTAGAGGATGAGTTTGAGCGTGGAGGCCATGACATCGAGCAAGAAGGAGAGGATATTGGTCAGGACATCGAAGGGGGCATGCATGATCTAGAAAGCTCGGCTGTCAAGGGTTTCGACAGTATGGGTTCAGGTATCGAGCATGCATGGAGTGATGTCGAAAGTGACGTGGACGGGGCGACTCACGACATCGGCACTCATTTGGAAGACATGGAAAGCGATATTGGAAGCCGTCTAGCGGATGCGAGAAACTATGTTGAGGATGAATTTTCTCAGGCCGGGAGCGAGTTCGATGCTGCAAAAGACGATCTGGAGAGTGATGCTGAAGACGGACTGCATGACGTCCAAGGGGTATTGGGAGGAGTCGGAAGCGAGATTGAGGACGGAGTCGACGACGTAGCCAGCGATCTGGACGATGCGGAAGATAACCTCGAAAGTGATGCGGAGGATGCGATCGATGATGTTGGCGGTGCGTTTGGAGATGTTGAAAGCGATTTGGAAGATGGTGTCAGCGACATTGACGGTTTTGTATCTAGAGGCATCGGAAGTGATCTTGAGGATATGGGCAGCGATGTCGAGGATGGTATTCACGACGACGAACGCGGGCTTGGACACGACTTGGAGGATGCTGGGCATGTGAGTGACGCTGATGATGACGAGGAGAGCGATCATACACACGAGCATGATGAGGACGAGCATGATGAGGACGAGCATGATGAGGAACATAGCCAAGTACACATGAGCGAAGAAGAAGACAGGAGTGACCGAAGCTACGAAGAAGAGGAGGATGACGAGGAAAGTTACGACGATAGGCACGATGATAAGAGCGATGGACGTGAACTTGACGTAGACAGCGACTAGATTTGAGTTGCTTTGGAGTATTTGGAGTTTCAAAACTAGAGTTTCATTCAGAATGCTCGCGCGACACTTCATGTAGTGCTTCTACTGAAAATCAGTTCCGGGCTCTTCTTGTACATGGACTCTGATTGAGGCGTTTCTGCAAGTCAACTAGAATAGCCTGAACAGCCACGCAGCCTTCGACTTTGCCTTTCAGCTGAAAACGATAGGGATTTGGTGCCGCGTTCTCCTCTTATCTTGACATTGGTACCTCTAGCTTCGTCATTATGCTCTATTCCGGCCCCCACGTCTTCGGTACTCCGCGGAGGGTCTATCTTGAGATCGGTACCTTCGTGCACGTCCTCGATCGATAGGATCCTCAGCTGAGTCTGCCGTGCTACATGCATTAGCTCAAACTCTGATCACTTTGGGAAGTTCGTGGCTTAGGCTGCATATGCATGGACGGCTAGCTTGTTTTATCTTAGAAGTCTGGAGTACCGGCTTTGACCGCCTGACCCGCACAGCCTCACATGGTCGTTTCCAGTATCGGGGGATCCTCCGTCTTGCTTCACGAGACCACAGAAGTCGTTTGGAGAAGTAAGCCAGAGTATGCCGTCTTAGCTTGACACGCCAGCTCGCCAAGAGCTTGCTATCCGAAGGTAATGCTTCCAGTAGTGGCAGCTGATAGATAGATACATAGCAGGGCTCTATAATAGCTCTCTAAACAGACTGGCACCTTTCGAACCTCTGTGAAATTGGTCGACATGTTCACACTCTTACAATGTCTGTCTGTCATATATGCTGCCACCTTCGTTGCCGCGACATGCTATTTTGAGAACGGTAGTGTCGCTACGAACTATGGTGCTTGCAGCCCACAGTATGCTGCAAGCCAATGCTGTGCCGCCGGTGAATATTGCTCGTCGGCGAATCTATGTATCTCTATACAAGACGGACCAGCTGGTTCTGAAGAGATTGTGCCTAGCAATGGTGCATGCACTGATCAGTCTTGGTCTGCAAATGCCTGCGGCAAGTTTTGCCTGACCAGTGAGTAATTCGGATATCTATAAGTGCGATTAAGAACTCATTGCTAGAAAGGTACCAGCCCATCTTACAACGGAACAGTGGAGGTCTGCCAGACAACACAAACAACGACCACCGCTTGTTGCTGGTCAAACGGGCTAGCGTGCGACTGTCAAAGCAACCTGATGTCTCTTGGTCCACTGAGTATCTTTGCCGCTATCAAGTCAGATCTGCTCAGCTATGGTATACCAGTTCTATTTCCTGGGGACTCGGCTCTGTTCTTCAATGTCAGCGATAATGTCGTCCAGAACGAGATCAATATAGTGTCGTCGCAGATAGCAACGACGCCTGGAACTGTGACACATATCTCGCAGTCTACTGCTAATACTGAGGCTCCCCGATATAGCACTTCTAGCGCTTTCCTCGGCATTAGCAGCTCTTCTGTTTCGAGTGTATCGTCGTCCTATACATCATATCCGCAGGCTACAGCTTCAACCCCCACGTCAACACCTACGCCCAAGCCAGTCCCTGCAGGTGCTATCGCCGGTGGTGTTATAGGCGGTGTCGTGGTTCTGGCCCTCATTGCCGGAGCAATAGTTCACTACAATCGCCGTCGCAAGCAGGGACCAAGTGGAGAGCATGGATCAGTGGTCAATAACGAAGCTGGCGCTAGGTATTCCGATGCTCCAAAGGTACCTGAGATGTCTGGTGGAGAGGTCAGGACAGGCATTTCGAACAATAGCGGGCAGATAGGCCAAGGGAAGGACGAAGTCGAATATATGTTATAGGAGATTGTAGTTGCAGTCTAGTAACAACATTATCGGTAGTTTCTACCTCACCACCTATGCCAAAACCAACGAACAAAGAAGCCATCGCTAGCAGCGTGATTAGAGGAATTATCGCTCTACTCCTGGTCGTAGCGGCTTCAGGCACTACGATAGCTGTTACAAGCAGGAACCGAATTCTGACTCCGATTTATGACTCTGACATCTCAGGCAATTCAAGCATGTCGGGATACTTGTCTCCTACCGCTTTGTTGACTATGTGATCATGATAAGCACTTGATTCGGGTCATAAAACTCAAGTCACGTGCTCATTATGACGACTCCAGGTGCCTGCCGAAAACGTCTATCACGATGGCATTCCCTCCCCTTCTACGTCAGAGGTGACATTTCGCATGCAATGAGATGCTGCAAGACCCAATATAGACGTTTTGTACCCTTTGCTGCTGTGCCATTCTCAAGGCCTCATACACGCATAAAGTCTATATCGCGTTTTCCACATTCACGTGCAGTAAGACATACTTGCCTTCAAAGCAGCAGAGGATTTGCCACTTGGTCTCGTGATCAAACCAGTCATACAATGGACGTGCAACTCTATGTCTATGACCTCTCGAAAGGTATGGCGAGACAGATGAGTCGAGCATTCCTGGGCATCCAAATTGATGCCGTCTACCATACGAGTCTTGTCTTTGGCGGAATAGAGTATTTCTTGTAAGTATCATGCTGGAACTTACCCATACGAGCATCAGCTGACTCATCTGTAGTGGTGCCGGCGTTCAGACAACCTATCCTGGGACGACCCATCACGGACAACCAATGGAGAAGATCAACCTTGGTCAAACACAGTTGCCTCTCGACGTAATCCTGGAGTATTTGGAGACGCTCAAAGAAACATACACAGCAGAAGTGCGTCATCCCGCCTCCGACTTCCAACCCCCTTAGCTAACGAAGTGCAGTCCTACGATCTCTTCGCACACAATTGCAACAACTTCACTCACGATTTCGCTATGTTTCTCGTCGGAAAGGGCATACCACCACATATTACGTCCCTACCTGAAACTGTACTGCAAACACCCTTTGGACAGATGTTGAGACCACGACTTGACAGAGCGATGCGCACAGTCACACAAGCACCAGTCGCATCGCCATCAGCAGTGAATACTCAAGCCAATGTTGTTCGCTCAGCCTTGAGTAATGCCGCCACAAACGGGACCGGGTCAAGCACATCTCCCACTGCTACCACGCAATCAAAACCACAAACGAAACCATCACCTCCCACAAAGCACCGCCACAGCTCCCTCTCCCTGCCACTCTTCACCACTCTACCCACAAAACCACACACCTACACCTCGATCCCACCTCTTCCCAAACTCGTCGCCAAAATAGGTCCACCCTTCTCAACCTCACCCGCCACAACGTCCGCCAGCACATTCCTCACAGCCCAACAATACTCAACGTCCACATCAGCGCCCGTCCCGCTACCCGACCTCCCAGCGATATCCACCCTCCTCCGCTCCGCACCGACGGCACTTCCCCTGCCTACCCTCTTCGCTGCACTCGATCTCTTCCGCCTTCTCCTCATCGATAGCCGTATCTCGGGCTTCTTCGCTGAGGAAGCTAGCCTCAGGACAGTCGCGACGTTACTGCTGCATGCACGTGATGTGCAAGCGGATGAGGCGGCGATGAAGCTGGAGGGAGCCGAGAAGCTGGTCTTGGTCGCGATGAAGGTGGCGTGTAACCTGTTTACGAGCCCGCTCATGGTGGCGAGCCTGTTCGCAAGTGGGAATGAGAGGGTCCTAGAAGGTGTCGTGGCGTTGGCAGCTAGGGGTGTTGCGAGTGGGGCTGGAGAAGGGATGGCTGGGATCAAAGCTACGGCTGCGGCATTGGCTGTCAATATAGCTACTGCGTCGAATCGCTACTTGCCGAATCCGCCACATGCACACAGCACAACAGCGACGCATCTCCCACCGTCGACACTAAGCACCGACCATGCCATTGAGCTCGCAGCGTCATTGATAGAGTCCATTGGCTCGGAAACGAATCCGGATGTGATCAAGAACATGGCAATAGCGCTCGGGCGGCTGGTGTATGGGAAGAGTGAGGAAGAGGTGGGCGAGTTAGGTGACGTGTGTTTGGCTATGGAGGCTGGGACCGCTGTGGAGGGGAAGGCCGGGAAGGAGGGCATGGGGAGGGAGGAGGAGGATTTGGTAAGGGAGATTGGGAGTGTGTTGTTGGAGGAGGGATTGGTTGTGGGTTGGTGAGTGTGGTAGAGATGGGAAGGGGTAGAGTAGATTAATAGAGTAGAATCATGCTTAGCTACCAAAGTCTAAATGAGACTCCTGATAGCATTGGTACCGACGCAAAGCCGGATCCCGGCCATTCTTATAGCTGTGCGGCTTGGCGACTGCCCTGGCTCTTCTCTGATCCCTGGCCGCAGGTTACATCCCAAGCAGCTCCCCCTCAAACCCAACCATGATCTCTTTCAGCGTCATCCTCCTTCCTCATCGGCCCTTCCCACAGCCCTTGGCATTCTCGAAAAAATATGTACAACCACCCACCCTCTCTGCCCGTCCATCAGACGACGAGCCGGAAGAAAACAGGCGCAGGCGGCACCGACACCCTCGTTGAAGGACAAGGAATGCCGGGGTCATTGATATTGCTTCAGTGTCCACACTGGCCCATCCTGTGTGGTTGGCGATGGGCAGCTCTAGCTATATTGAAGAAGCGTGACGAGGTAGGAGAGGAATGAAAGTATGTGATAGGTGGGCAATGGAGTGGATATGAATACAAGACGACGGGATAGCCTGAAGGGTGACGAGAAGCTAGAAAAGATAGGAGACGAACGACCTGTGAGGCCGAAGCATGAGCGGGAGCCTGAGGCATGGCAAACTCTTGACTCTGTTGTGCAGCAACGGCAATGTTCTGGCATCCAGGCTGACAGCCGATATTCCAGCTTTGCTTTCCAAGTTGCTATCACAGCCCATGGTTTTGGTCGTCACATCACTTTCATCTGGTTCTTGATAGCTCTGCCGGCATTCTCTGGGCACCAAGACAGAAGCAAACGAAGGCTGATCCAGCCAGGTGATGAGCCAGCATCAGGAATTAGAGCCTCTCATCAAAACCTGTACTTCAAAGTGCGAAACCACGCGACGGTTGTAGCTAGCATCACTACCAAGTTCAACGTATGCTCGAATGACACGCAGGACAAATTGTTCGCACGAGACAGGTGATGGTCGTGATAGAATGATACTGTATTGATGATGATGATGTTGTGAAGAACGAGAATTTCGCTGGCAAAATCCTGATGTCTGTTTGGGCGCCACTTTTCCGTGTAGGGCAGGTCTGACGACGAGACAGCAACAACACAGAGCGACTTCATCCGTCTGCATCTTGTGCGGAGCATGTTGCAATCATGTTGGAGGCTTCTGTCGCAGGATCATTTTGCACGTAGTCCTCTCGGCCACCAACATGACGCGTTCGGCGTCAGCGTGACGCTGACGATGACGATGACGGATGCAATGACACTACCACTGCTGCTGCACGATGATATTGTGGCAAGAAGAGTGGCAGGAAGATGTGCAGAACTGCAACATGCTTCTTGCGCAGACTTAACTTCGCCTCTTCAGTATCAGCGACTCCGAAAGTGTCTGAAGCCGCGTTCTTGAATGTCATTGGGTTGCCACAGTGATCGGCGCTG
>Ga0268246_10000231_pt1 | contig 31131 bp, 29 predicted proteins | sample AgamicOrSfe_FD_200242 | JGI IMG/M metagenome (GOLD analysis project Ga0268246, IMG submission 200242) | Agave microbial communities from Guanajuato, Mexico - Or.Sf.e (v2) (version 2) | ecosystem: Host-associated > Plants > Phyllosphere > Phylloplane/Leaf | place: Guanajuato, Mexico | collected...
GCAGAATTGATGGCAGGTGTGTCAGAGGCTGGTACATGGAGTCTGCGGGGGGCTCAAAAGGGACCAATAGATCTGGCTCTGTAGGTCCTACATACAGTCAATACGGAAACGTAGATTGGAAGGTTAAGAAGGCTACATACGCCTAGCTCGCATTTCTGCCGACATACTGTGCTGGGGGTGTCGTGGTGGAGTTGGGGGTGCAGCTGCAGTCTTGCTCGATTCTTCTTGTGGATCCATTGCTACCATGACTGGTGGAAGAGGCAGATCTCTGAGAGGGGCTCGGTGGTCAACCCAGACAGGTTCGCCCTCGAGTTTCTGCCTAGCTTGCTCACGCTGGTCCAACACAGCCGGTGGAACGTCGTCTTGCGGTTTGGCTGGCGCGAGTCTGCGTGGTTGGGGGTAGATTGCATACTTGGAGAGTGGGACGCCGGAGAGTGGGACTGCAGAGAGTGGATATGCTCTGCTACCTCTGACCTCTTCGTCCCGAGTCAACTGATCAAGGGCGAAGTGGATATAAGGGGTGTCGTCCTCTGGGGTTGGTGGACCTGGTTCGTGAGCCATCTCCTTGGCTACGGAGCTCTGCGTGTTTCCGAAAGGGACCTGGCGAATGGTTGAGGGCGAGTCACCTTCATAGACTGTGCTTGGTACAGGCTTGCGGAGTATAGGAGAGGTGGGTGGGTTAGAAGCAAGAGGATTTGGGACAGGTGCGGCCGGCTTATCAGCCTGCCTGCGTCGACCGACACCCCTCATTGGAGTCGTTCTACGCTCATGAGAAGGGTCGCGTATCTCTCGTGGTAGTCGTTCACCGCTTTGCATTGGCGTGCGGTATCGTGAAGGTGGGGTTGTGTAACGTCGTATTTGGGGTTGCTCTTCATTGGAGTGTTCCGAGGGTGACGATGAGACTGAGTAATAATCTTCTGAAGCAGTTACTGAAAGTATGGAGTTGGTGTGCTGCAATTGAGGCTGCGACACTGGATGCTGTATTAGTTGTGTTGTTGTGCTCAATGTTGGATTGTTACTTGCCATTCGTGTGCCCGAAGAACGGCTCTGGAGCTTGCAGAGGCTCGGCCATGTTGAGGAGGGAAACTAACTAAAACGTGAAACAAGGAAAGAGCGTTGGAAAACGAGGAACATCTATCATAACGGGCAATCGCTACTGAATAATGTACTTTGAATATTTACCGCGTGCGTGGCTATTGTTTGATGCAGTGCTGCCAGGTGGTTGGCTTCAAATGGCTGGATTGCCAGCCCGCCCCCCACAATGGTCATGTTTGTGCATCGACTCTGCAGTAGTACGACAGGTTGACAAGGGTGTCGCGAGAAATGCGCATGCGTGTTTGCTTTCACTTTCGGCATTGCTAAAGCATTGATATTGTGGCCTGTAGAGCTCACCGCCATGCGAGTCGAGAAAAGAAAGAGCGTTGGATCAAGGTTTGGGAGGCAGAATCGGCGGAAGCCAGGGCACGGACGTAGATCTGAGCACAACAGAACGCCTGGGGTACCTTAGGGCATGCGGTGCCGCCATCTAGGTAGTCGCCATGACACCACACGTCACGAGCGTGTCTCGACATGCAGAACTGTAGTGGGACTCTATCGCGTGCACGAGTTAACATACATGTATCTTAGAGACAACAGCTACAAATGCTTAATGGAAAAAAAGGAATGTCTGGCTGGTGAAGTACATAGCCTGGAGGAGGAACACAGCTAGAAGAGTCTGATGCTGCACTTGACCTCGGTGAAAGCCACAACCTTCTGTGGCTTGAACTCTTCGGGGTCTTCATCTGTACGTGTAACCTTCTCCCTGGACTCATCTTCCATGGAGTCAAGGTAGTTATACTGCTCATCGAGGCCCACAAGCTCCATGGTGGAGTACCCAAGTGTATCGGCATAGCGTTGGCCAGCATCTAAGCAGTGTTTGATGGATGCCTTGTTCGTCGACATGACCGCCGATGTCTTGTTTTCCTCTGATAAGTCCCAATAGGCCCACCGAGCCGCGACATGTTCAATTCCTGCCACTTTCTTCATGAGGCTATCGACCATGTCGAGGGCATTGAGCTGGGCTGTGAAGTGATTTGCGACCGTTGGAGAGTGGTCATCGGAATCGTCGAATGAGCGAGGCCAACTCTGGCTCGAGTCGTACGTCCTTGAAGGTGACTGCCTCCATTCCGTGACTGACGAGGTCGAGTCGATGATCTCTGCTACAAGCTCGGCGGCAGTCTTCCAGGCTGCACGCGCGGAATGCTCAGTCTCGTTCTTAGCAGAGACTTCAATACGGATCGAGGCTCTATCTGGCTCAAACGTGGCGGAAGCTGTGCCCTGGACGTTAACTGTCATCGTGGGAGCAAGCTTCTGACTGTCTGATGCCTTCCATGGTACCTCGCCTAGAACCGCTTGGTCGAAACGGTTGAAATTTCGCTTTGCAAGGACTTGCGTCTGTCCTGCTGCGGATAGCAACGCGATGAGCTTTAGTGTCCAGTTCATGTTTAGATAATGAAGGTGTTTTGTCGGGTATAAGATAAAGGCAAAGGTGAACGAAGTGGGGTGAAAGACCTGATATGTAGGCACCTACGAGTACTTGATATGTTTGGCGGAAGGCCCGGCTTGAACCAACAAGTCTGGGCAGTGTGAGAGAGTTCAGAAGAATCCTTCCGCGGATGTTGGTCCGATGTTGGTAGATGTAAAAGGAGTCCATCTAGAACGACTCGAGCCTTGGCAGAATGGACAGTTCGCTGGGCGTACGCAAGTACCTACCTCAGTGCTTAAAATGCGACGAACCAACTGGAAGGGAATGGTGAACGAGGAATGAGGTTGAGAGCCACCCGCACGATGTGCTCCGGGGAACTTTGCGCGAAGCATGTTTCGATTGCGACTGCCTTGTAATACCACCTCGGCCAGCATACTTTGCAAGCCCGAAGTATCCGACAGCCCCTTTCAACGCGTCCGTGCCGAATCTGGCTATGTTCGAAGAGAAGGTCTGTAAAAGGCTCCGAAGACTAGCTGACAAGAGGGTTGACTAACCGCTGCCCACTGAGCTGCCTACTGGGATGCCCGCTGGGATGTTCACCGAACTGTCTACTAGAACGACAGGTGAGTTTTCTACTGATCCGCACAAAAGTTGTGCGATGAAAGCGTTTACGGGGTGCATGGCGAGTAGTCTGGTGAACAGTCTGCTGTACAGTGCGCGAAACGATGCTTTAGACTTTTGCGTCCGCTGACGTTGACGAGCGTATCCGGAAAGGGTCCCTCGTATTGACCACCATTGATGGAGAAGAGGTAAAGTAGGTGGTGTGATATGGTTTTATAGGCGCACCGTGGGTAGCAAACTCTACTTGAAACCATGTGGTGCCCGTTCGATCACTGCCCCGTACGTTCACAGTGGTCTAGTCACCCGGTTGAATATTCCAACAGCATAGGTGACTTGTATAGGTGGGTCTGATAGCATGTTTAGGCAAGTGCAACGTTCATATATCATTCATTCGTTCTTCAGACACTGATACTATGCACCAGTACGTCAGAGTCACTATCTAACCCCCAGACATCCTCTATCGGTGGTACAGCGCCTGGTTGGCATTGATAAGGGCAATACCCTCTTTCCTGAAGGTGTCCGGCTCAGCATAGCTGGTAACATTCGCATCCCAGACAATGTTCATGGGGTTGTTGACGTCGTATCTTGGCCAAGCAGTGACATTTGCTTGGCGACCAGTGAAGTTGTTTGGGTTCTGGTCGTAGATGAAGGATGCCCAGGATTTGCTCATCAAGTTGCTGAGGTCGATGTATGATTGTGACTTGTTCGCGAATGGGTTGACGGCGTAGCCGTAACCGTTGATGTTGTTGAAGACAAAGGAAACCTCCTGGAAGTGAGGCACTCCGGCTGGCCAAGCGACACCAGCGGGCTGGGCATTGAAGCGGTAACAGTACGCGGGAAGACCGGCGGCAGACCAGGTCTCACATGTGAGACGGCGGGCAGCAATGAAGACTTCATCGCCAAAGTATGCGGCCGAGGAGCGGAAGTATGGACCGAACGGTTGTGGAAGAGTGACGTTGCCGCCTTCAGCCCGGTCGCTAGGGATCAAGTATTGAGGGTTTGACTCGTTGGTGTAGACGGCAAGGAGCTCTGCGACCAAGGGTTCTGGAAGTGCTTCCTGAAGTGAACTGGTCGTGTTAAGGTATCCCTCGATTTGGGCAGTGCTGTTGACGCCCATAGGGCTGAATGACACACCCTCGTCGCTGTTGGCGCCTGAGATAATTGGGACGTGAACGAAGGAGCCATCAGCCAGCTGCTCAGAACCATAGCGAGCGATAAAGTCTCCGTCCAGAGTTGGGTTCCATTCAGAGTTGAATTGTGTGGTGTTGAGAACGTTGTTCAAGACGAAAGCTGGTAGCTTACGGAGGCAGTCCAACGGCTTGGTAGAGTTACTGCAACCAGCTGCCGCGATCAGAGCTGCATAGCGGGGCTGATAGTATTCGGTGCCGTTCAACGCTGTGTACGCTACTGGGTTACCAGACTCCATGATAGCAGCTCTGAAGAGCTTGTCGTCTCTACCGTTGAAAGCAGTCAACTGGAAGCCGACAGATGCGGCTCCAGCACTCTCGCCCCAGATAGTGACCTTGGAAGGGTCGCCACCGAAAGCGCGGATGTTCTCGTTGACCCAGTGAAGAGCAAGTCTTTGGTCCTTCAGTCCAAGGTTGGTAACGCCCTCGCCAGCAACCTCGTCACCGTTCAAGAAGCCCCAGGGACCAAGACGGTAGGCAATGTTGACAGCGATGATGGGCTTGCCGATGGCAACGGAGTTGTCGACGATGAAGGAGAGGTTGTATCTCAGATCAGATGTGCCACCCTCGTAGAAACCACCACCGTGAATCCAAACACCGACGGGCAAGGACTGGTTCTCGTATCCGGATGGTCTGTAGACGTTCAGGTACAGGCAGTCCTCGTTCTGCTCGTAGCCGATCTGGTCACCACCGTATCCGAAGCACTCGTAAGCAAACTCGGTAGCAGGCAGAGCGCCGGTCCATGACCAGTTGAGAGGTGCAGGGTTGTTGAAGCGCAGCGACTCAAGAGGTGGCTGGGCGAATGGAATAGCACGGAATACATCCTGGTTATACTGAGGGAAGTGGGTGCCGTAGTATGAGCCATTCTTGACAGTCACAACTGGAGCGCCAGAAGGAGCTTGACGAGTGACAAGGGCTTTTTGAGAGGGAGCCGCAGAAGCAGCGAGGACAGAGGTGAGAGCCAACAAGAAGGACTTCATGATTGCTTGAGGGGAATTGACTTGGGCAAGAAAATCTTCTTGTTCATGGGATACTGGGCTCTACTTATAGTTGTCCAAATTGACCTACTGTACCTGGCCCGGGACTGTGTATCGCCAGACTCCGGCTTGGCTGGTGCACAATGTCACTGCAGTGAAGTGGAGGATGTCTCTCGACCATCGGACAGTAGCCAAATGTGTGAAGATCCCAGCCATCGCTTCATTTGATCAATGACAAGCGGCGGGGTTTGAGGGATATGTGGATTGAAAAGCGGAGGTGATGCCATAAAACATGGAATCGCGGAGGTCGTGCGCTCGGGCAGGGTAGGTGCGTCTGAGCTAGGCTCAGTTGAGGAAGGCAAACTGCTCCAGATCCGGGGTTCTACCGACCGAGTCCCGCTTTGGCAGGCACGGCTTCCGATCGTGCCCTCATCGCGCTCTCCCAAACACGAATGTTCCCAAAGCTCGCATGCTGTAGGGTGTCAAAGGGAACAACAGGACAATCAGTGATCGAAAGGTGCCTAGACAAAGTATCACAAGCTGACAACTGCTTTGTAGAGAACTGTTGACATATTACATACCATTGCACGCAGAAGATGCTCCGAACATGGTATATAGATCGGCAAGGACACGACAGTGGAGATTTTGAGCTAAGAAACCCTGATGACCTCAACCCATATGGTCTCGTCGATCGATCGCACAGACTCGCAGACACGGCTCATCCCCACGGGAAATATGCAAGGTCTACCATGCAGGTGCAACATGAAGAAAGAGATATTTTGTAATCCGGAGGTGGAGTATACAGCGCGAAGCGGGGCTGGTGTAGACATCGATACATGACTAGAGACGTACTATCAGACCGAAGTTACATCTCTTGAATTTGAGATTCATTCAAGCTTTCAAGCCTTGAACAGTAGATGCTACCTTACTCCTGTGAGTTCGCTGACCAGCCACATGTCACATCTCAGCCGGCCCCATCGTCTATCAAAACCCTGCTCGCGTTCGGAAGACTTGTCCTGCCGGCGTGGCTGGCCGCGATGCCGAATGTTCATAGCCCCTCCCGGAACGCCTTGCTAAAGATATGTACCTCGAAGCACTACTGCACGACTGTGATGTGTATGCATCTACGCATCCAATTCATCTCCAACGTCGATGCCTTCCTCGTCGTCGTCGTCCAGCACTCTCTTCGACTGCCTCTTCTTACGACTTGCCGAGGCTGCCGTGCTTGACTCGGTGTCTGCTTCATCCCCATCATGCAGCCTCCTCTTCTTACCGAGCCTTGATGCTCCCTCAGCAGCTTTGCCGTTCGTGACAAACGACTTGCGCTTTTCGACCATGGCCAGCAGTCTCTCGTAGTCGTTCTGAATGCTCTCAAGCGTGGCCTCGAGTTTGTCTACTCGATCTTCGGGGTCAAGCTGGACCAGTACGTCTCGGTTCTGTATGTACAGTCTTTGTTTGACGTACAGCCTCCAGAAGTAGAACGCTCGATCATTCTCATTGCTGGCCTTCTCTTTTCGGGTGATCCGGCTGGTAGACCGGTTCAGGCGGGGTATCTTTGCTAGGGTTTGCATCTCGACAAGCCTCGCCAATTGTCTCGGCATGATCTTGCTTGCCTTGCGGATAGCCTCCTTTGCCTGTCCATCCACAATCTCGTCTATAGGTATCACGACATCTCGTCGGAGCTTGTCTCCCATGATGCCGGTGTTTACCTTCAATCCTGCGAATTCGGGGCTGTTTGCAGCAAGGTTTGCCATGTCGCACACGTCTCTCATGTCGTCGAAAGCTTCATTTGGGTCCTCGACTGTGAATTCAATCACGTTCGATGGCTTCGTCAGTTCAGTATACATGGTGTTGTAGAGTTGCGACCCGATGCCCTGGCCCTGGTAGGGCGGTAGGATGATAAATTGTGAGAGTCGCTCTCGACAAGGTAGAGCAAGAGCTGTTTCCTCCGACTTTGTGGCCTCCGACCACCTCGCGAGGACCTGGTCGATGTTTTCTTGAGCCAAATCGGCGCTATTCGGTTCTAATTCGACATTCTTGCGATCGGCAAATGTGAAATTGCGGAAAGAAGTGCCGTACCCAGCAAGGCTGTACCGAGATGTGTCAGGCGAGGCGCCTTTATGGACTTTATACACGAGAAATAGCCTCCATCTCTCGGCCAGCCACGGGTGTTCCAGCTGCAGTATTGTACCGCCTTCGATATACAGGGGCACCAGTATCTGCATGTTCTCCACTATCTGTTTCGCTGCAGGATTGACAAGCCAAGCGGAATAGATCTCAAAGGTATCCGCATTGCTTTTGAAGGTATGAATTTTCTGACCCGGTGGTGTGAACTTTGCAGCTTCAGCGTCTGCAAGCGCAAACTCCCTTGTCGCGTCCGAGAATGCCGCGGCAGGCAGGAAGTCTTTCAATGCCCCCTTGATGTCTGATGCCTTGACTTCGCCTTGATCTTGAAACTTCTTGTCGTATGTTATTGAGAGATGTGGTGTGAGGTTATGCGCCGCGAGAGCCAGAGAGATGCTGAGCCCTTGGTACCCAAATATCGCTTCATCTTCGCCAAAGATTGGATAGGTGAATTCTGGTGCCATTTCGTGCTCGACATTGTTCCCGCGCCATAGTGAGATCTCGAATGCTTCTGTGCTGTTGGCCGACCCTGACGCTAGTCAGTGATGTGGAATTGGTTGCGACACTGAGTAGTTACTCACACTCTTGCACCTGCTCCGTTATCTCCTCTTCCAGTTCAGCAGAGTCCGCAGAGCGCGCCATCTTGATATTGCGACGAGGGTGAAGAGTGGGGGACAGGAAGTGAAGTATCAGAGATTCTTGAATGACGTTCGCAGGGCTCGCAGTTTCGCGCACGCGGCTGTGCTGTCGTATCATGGAGTTCGCGTCAGGTTCGCGAAGCTGCGGGAGAAACTTGAAGCTCTTTAGGTCCTACTAGTGCGGAACTCAAAGCGATACATGTACTTCATGTTTCTCTAATTCTGATTATTTTCAAAGACCGAGAAGGTCCAGGTAGCTGCTGATGAACAACACATACGTTTCAGCCCCATAGCAGCCTCTTGATAAAGCGGGCAATAGAAGATGTCGCATAGCAGAATAATTCAATACACGTGGGTCTTCTTTGCGTTGCGCCGGGGTTCATCAAGGGTCCCCGAAGCCCGACCTGCGTTCCCCAGATACCACGAGACGGTTGAATTGACTCCCGAGCTGAACTTGATCATACAGCTTGATTTATTGTTCATTGCGAATATCGCACAACCACCGGACAAGACAGGCCGATTGAAAATACCCAGATACTACAATGGCGACGACTGGTCTCTGATAGTATTGGCTCGGTCAGCTCCTGTGGATCCACTGGCAATTGGATTGTCGACTGGATTATCTCAGGATGAACGGACTTTGGACATTGCTCGCTCTGAGCACATGTATGGCGGTCGCGTAAGATGTATCAATCTGTCGATCAGGGCCAGAGCTAACATCATCAGATCATTCTTGGCCGGATCCTTACCACTGTCCTTCAACCTGAGCCCGCGACAATTGCGATTCCTCACTGCTTGCGGAACTGGAGTGCTTGTCGGCACAGCCTTAATCGTGATTATACCCGAGGGGGTCGACGCTCTGTATGAAGCTCGAACCACAAAAATTTTCCATGTTGCCAGGAGCCGGCCCATGGAACCAACATTACTGGAAATGAGGGCTGCTATGTCAGGGTCGGGAATGTCTGGAGTTGGCATGCAGAAGAGATGGTCACAGGAAGATGCGCAGCTTCTACATATCAGGATCGAACAGGGAGGGAGCGGCTTGACGGGCCCAGACGATGGAAAGCCGGTCTCCCATGATGATGCCATGAAAGAGGGGACGGCTTTGAAACCGGATTTGGTGACACCGCCGGTTGAGCAGACGGATGGTCAAGTCGACAGAGAACACGAACACGGTTTTGAGCCCCATGCATGGATTGGATTATCGATAATTGTTGGCTTCGTTCTCATGTACCTCATCGACCACCTGCCAAAGTTGGCTGCCTCCGCAACGCGGATCCGACCATCGTACATATCTTTGGAACGCATTGGATTCAGAAGGGGAACCTCCGGGTCGATTGGCGATGATGACCATCACGGCACCAGTGACTCAGGTTTCCGCCCTACATCTACGACAACAGGACTTGTAATACACGCGGCCGCAGATGGTATAGCTTTGGGTGCTTCGACGACCGGCTCGTCACAGAGTCTCGGCTTCGTTGTCTTTCTCGCATTGATGATCCACAAGGCGCCGGCCGCCTTTGGATTAACCGCTGTCTTGTTGAAGCAAGGGTTGTCGAAGCGAAGCGCAAGGACACATCTTGCCATATTCTCGCTTGCTGCTCCGGCAGGTGCGCTGGCGACGTGGGCCATAGCACAAATGCTTGGTGCAGAGTCAGAAGGTATCAGCACCAAGTTTTCTACCGGGGTTTTGCTTCTCTTCTCGGGCGGTACATTCTTGTAAGTTCTACACAGATTCCACACTGGACTCGCACTAATATGACTAAGATACGTGGCAATGCACACCATGCAGGAGAATAACCATAGTCACGACGGTGCGAATGGTGCCTCGAGTAATGGCTATGCCGATCCATACGCGGAACAGACTCCGAAAGTCGAGGGCATGACCATGACCGAGATGCTGGTAACAGTCGGGGGTATGCTCTTACCGTTGGTCCTGCAGGTAGGCCATGCGCATTGAGATGTGAATGGACATCCTCAATAAGTGTATATCATCACATGGTCGTGGATTTACATCGAAAGTAGCTAGACGCATTATGAATGACCTTGGATTTCTGTGGCTGTCGCGTCTGTCGATTACCGAGATTAAAGCAGTGCTGGTGCAAACGCCATCATAAACATGTGCGACACAGCCACTTGTTTGTACACCACATGTTGCCGTGCTGTTTGCAGTCGTTTTATGGCGTAAAGTTTGCTTGAAATCGAAACAATGAATGAATGCATGAGGTCGATGGCGCAAGCAGATTCGGGGCCTTGGCATTTGACCGCCCAGGGACTAGGCCGAACAGGTGGGCCCAAGGCCGCCGCCGCTGTCTCCAGTCTCCAGTCCCCAATCTCTCCTCGTGGTATAGAGATGATCCCTCTTCTTACCGATAATTGATGGTCTCGTTCGCTCCTTCAATGCTGAGTCCGGTGTAGCTTCTTTCTATTTTTCGACCCTTCCTGTACAGCGCGTGTACTAGCCTTCACCCACCAGTCATCCTTGAACCCTCATCAGCCGATCACCGCCTCTTCCTTACCGAGTACCGTTGATGCAACAAACGCCTGTTGCCGAGACATTGTACCTTCTACTCACTCACGACTCTACGATCCCTTTACCAGCTCGGCCTCTCTACGTCTTCAGTCGCACAAGTGAGCGCATCAAGTCTCACGACATCGAGACAAAGCGCAGCGCCTGAAACAACCCCTACCTCATACTGCATCGCTAGAGACTCGACTTTTCTCCTCACCCGTAAAAAAGTCTTTCGAAACGGTCGAGAGTCGATAGGCAGACTGCAAACATACGGACCGCTGCACACGAGCGATCTTCAAGCAATTGAGCACCATGGAGCGAGACGACGAGTGGACACCCTCGTACCAGCAGCAGCACCGACCTGTATCATTACCTGCGGGTTACGAAATCCCAGACGACATGGACCATGATAAACCTTCCTCTTCGACAAATGCATATCCACGCGGACGCGGTCGGCCTCAACCTTTGAACGCTCCCTCGCCGAGTATGCCCATTCCGATACCCACGAATCCTCATGTAATTCCGGGTAACAACCTGCCTTCTGCGCCAGCTTCTCCACCTACCCCTGCTCCTTCTCCATCGCCGCGTTTACGGGTACATGCACCAGACTGGAGCACTGCAGGAAGCCATGAAGATCTGGGACTTTCGGAAGATGACCAGACCGAAGTTATTGGAAGCAACAGCACGTTTCATGGAAGAAGCAGGGGCAAAAGCGCTGCGGGACTGGGATACAGGCACATGAGGAGTTACTTCGCCGAGGCAAACAATGAAGAACGGAAGAGGCTGCTGGCTGAACTGCTGAATATGTGCGATGGCAAGTTACTAGGATTCGTTGCTGGGTTTGTGGCACCGCGACTGAAGAGAGACCCGTTCAGCGTCTTGCCTAATGAGCTCTGTCTGAGGGTGAGCATTTTCCTATATTCTTGAGAACCAGTCAGGAGAACCGATAGGCTAACAATGATCTAGATCCTTACATTTATCGACGACGCAAAGACATTGGCCAGATCGTCGCAAGTTTCACGACGATGGCATGAACTGGTTAGTGACGACATGGCCTGGAAGAGTCTTTGCGAGAAACACGCGTACCGCCGCATGTCAGATGAGCCTACGGGATCAACCACACAACGACCCCGCCTTGGCTCGAATCCTTCGCCGACAAGTGCCATGAGTCCTTCTGGTCTTCTTTTCCGCGATACACAAAACTCTTCTGTTGCAACACTTGGCAGTCCAACACTAGGATTGCCGCGGTCAAGAAGTCTTGATAGAGGTAACACCGTGACTGGCCTTTCAGTCAAAGCCAGAAGACGACCAAAGGCCATGACTTACCGCTCCCACTTCAAACAAAAGTATCAAGTTGAGACGGCATGGCGAGTCGGTGGCAAGGTTGATCAGCGACAAATCACTCCAGATCAAGGTGTGGTGACCAGTCTTCACTTGACAGACAAATACATCATCGTTGCTCTGGATAACGCCAAAATCCACGTCTTTGACACCGAAGGTCATCATCTCCGATGCTTGCAAGGCCACGTTATGGGCGTGTGGGCCATGGTGCCTTGGGGTGACATATTGGTGTCTGGCGGATGCGACAGAGATGTGCGAGTGTGGAACATGGCGACCGGCAAGTCGATTCACATGCTTCGTGGACACACTAGCACAGTAAGGTGCTTGAAGATGTGCGACTCCAAGACGGCAATTTCAGGCTCACGCGACACAACCCTTCGTATCTGGGACATTGAGACTGGTATTTGCAAGCACATCCTTGTCGGTCACCAAGCTAGTGTTCGCTGTCTTGAGATTCATGGCGACTTGGTTGTTTCCGGAAGTTACGACACAACAGCACGAATCTGGAGCATCAGTGAAGGTCGTTGCTTGCGTACTCTTCAAGGGCACTTCAGTCAGATCTATGCTGTCGCTTTCGACGGCAAGCGTGTTGCAACTGGCAGTCTTGACACCAGCATTCGTGTCTGGAACGTCAGCGACGGCAAGTGTGTTGCCATACTTCAAGGTCACACCAGCCTGGTCGGTCAGCTCCAGATGAGAAACGACACGTTGGTCACCGGTGGTAGCGATGGCAGCGTTCGAGTCTGGTCGCTCAGGACATTTACTCCCATCCATCGTCTTGCGGCTCACGATAACAGCGTGACCAGTCTGCAGTTTGACGACAGCCGTATCGTAAGCGGTGGTAGCGATGGCAGAGTCAAGGTCTGGGATCTCGCTCATGGTACTCTTGTCCGTGAGCTTGGTCAGCCCGCCGAAGCTGTGTGGAGAGTTGTGTTTGAAGAAGAAAAGGCAGTTGTACTTGCCAGCAGAGGTGGCAAGACTGTCATGGAGGTAAGTCTGATACCAAAACCTTTGAATTTTCGCCAATACTAATGAACATGCAGGTCTGGTCTTTCGCACCACCAGTCGACGACGACAGCATCCGCCGCTATGGTAGCCCAGTCAGCATGCCCGAATCGGCCGGCATTCAATCAACACCACCACATATCACACAATTTTCGTCGCCGTTTGCACCGCCAGGAGACGTGTCTATGATCGACCGAGGCGAGCCGTCGAAGGAACATCCTGGTCTCAACGACACCAACCATGATCTGCCAGTCGGTGATTTTCCGGACGTCGCTATGAGCGACCTTCTTCACGAAGAACCGTCATCGGACATTGCAGAGTCGAGCACTGCGGCAGCACTATCACGGGAACAAGCACGCAATCAGTGATATACATATTAGCAATGGCCAATTTGGGTGTGGTTTAGGGACACGATCTGCTTTGTTTTCCTTTCGTTTTCATGCAATAGACAGGTTCGAGCACAGGCGTTAGGGCATGGGAAAGAGCTGATCATCATCACTCTATGGGTAGCATCATAACTAGGCATGGCGTCGTTTTTATTATACATAACATCAATACCCAATTCGTTCACACAATCGACGCCGATCATATGACTGTGTTCCTGAACTGTATTGAACGACCATCGCCCGCAGTCGCTGCGGCTCTTTAGATGACGATCTTACAACGTTACGGCCGACTGTTCGAGGTTTACCAATCAGGGGGACGACGAAGAGTGAAGTAAAATGATTCTAACTATACAAGCATGTTGCTGTACTGTACATTCGTGTCATATCTACATATATGTGTATCATATCTCATGCTTCCCTTTCCAGAAGCTCACGCAGAGCCCAACTGGCTCAGCGCACCAGTCAAGCCAGCAACAGTCTGCGCAGCACTATTGACGACCTGACCACTAACAGGATCAAGCCCAAGCAACGCGGCCTTGAGGCTATGCTCACCAACAACAAGGCCCTCGGGGACCTCCTCGCCGTTGGCGATATTGAGCCTGACCGCCAAGTCCCCCAGCAGCGCCAGCGAGATGACCTCGCTCGGCTTCGTCCAGCCCTGCTCGTACGGCAACCTCTCGTCCTCGAACAGACTATTGACGAACGCGGTCGGCGCGTCACCGGTGCTGGCGTTCCCCATGACGGAAAGGTACAGCGCGCTCTCGCCGTACGAGAAAATGAATTGCACCGGCCCGTAGCTGAAGGCCGGGTCCGCCGCGTCCTCGGTCGTGACGCGCATGAATTTCGCCTTGGCGGCCTCGGTCAGCGTCGCCACGCCGGGCGAGGTGTGTCCGTAGTACGCCTTGACCGTGTCCCAGATGGTCTGGTTGAAGCTGTAGTCGTTGCCGGTGGAGGCGTCGGCGCGCGACAGCGAGGCGTCGTGCTCGATGACGTGGTCGTGTGAGGCCAGCATGTCGAGGTCGAAGGACAGGTCGAGCGGGTTCGGGTTCGAGGCGATGCCGGCTGAGCCGACGAAGAGCGCGAAGTCTGCTCCGATGTTCATGCCTTCCGCCATGCATGCCGTTAGGATCGGGATCGTGTAGCCTTTGCCGCTGCGCGGGCAGATGTCGTGGTTTGCGAGCGTGTTTAGGCCCGGGCATGGTGAGCGCACTTCGCCGTCGGTGGCTGGGTGCCAGGCGGGGTAGGAGGAGGCGGCGGCGGAGGAGGAGGCGGTGGAGGAAGTAGCGGCGCGGGCCACGACTGGTGAGCCTGGGGTGTATGCTCGTCTCTTGCCTGCGATGCCGGCCATGCCTGGAAAGGCGACGGCGGTGGAGGCGAGGAGGGTGCTGATGAGGAGTGTGGAGTGCATGATTGTGGTATGTGTGAATAGAGGTTAAAGGGCCAGAAGAATAGAAAACAAGAAACAGACTTACATATATGCTTAGATGGGATGGATACTCGAACAGAGTTCTTGTGGTAAACTAGGTGTTGCTTTTCGCAATGTTTCTGTTGAGTTGGCAGTGGAAACATGAGCGTCGTTCGTCCGAGTGACGATTTGAGAAGAATGCCACGGTCCCGAGGGCTTGGGACGCCCACAACGGGCATAAAATGGGGTAGATTTGGTCATTTTCGGTCGAAGAAGCTGGGGGATCTGCTGATCTACGGTGGAAAGTTTGGGTGATCGTCCCTCGGTCTCTCAAATCCCGACAGTAAATCGGCATTTGTATTTCCCTATCAGCAAATCACTCGATTCATATAGTCATTGATCGACAAAAACAATCGTTGGATGGGATTACCACATCGTGATTGGAGGAGAAAGGTCAAATGACTTTTGGGCTCTGCCCCATGTAAAGATTATGAACATATTTGCTCTGCAAAATTACCAGGACTCTTTCATCAGATACATATCTTGTCCAAAGACTGGTGATGGGTATCACCGCTGATAGATTGCCGTATTAAATAGAAGAGAATATGAAACAAGTGGAATTGCGACAAGGCCACTGCCGAACGTGACAGTAAGTGCCATCTCATCATCATCCAATGGTCGTTCCATTAGGTGCGGTCAAATGGTACTGTACAAGATCCGCAGTGTAGCCGTTCTGCAGAGTGATATTGCTGGCATCTACAGTTTTTCCATTACTATCGGTGCCGGTGCTAAAGTAGCTTTGTAGCGCCTCCTGAGCCGAGACAGCGTCGTTCAGCTGTCCCGAGTCTTGGAGGACAAAGAGCACGGCCACCCGGGCAAAGTCAAGTGTCTGCGTGTTGTTGCTCGTTGATGGTGAGCCGGACGTTGACGAAGAAGAGCCGTCGGTCGAGCCACCGGTTTGGAAGATGATGCCATTTGATGTGACCGTAGAGCCACTGGAGGTTGTTGATGACGACTGACGTTTGTTGAGGGTCTTGGTCGGTGTCTGCTCCAGAAGAATAACAGGAACAGCGCTGTCCAAGTCGAGATCGAGTTCCACGCTTCTCTTTGCTTGACCGCCAAAGGAGACGAGGTTGTTTTGCGATGAACAGCTCAGATTGGAGGATGAGAAGAGACCAAGGATGGCCTGTCCATCGATAGGGACGCTGTAGTTGGATGCTGCCCCAGAGAACAATCTAGGCAAAGCATCGCCGACGGTGACGTTGTCGTTCCCGTCAACTGTAGCAGTTGTGCAACCAGAAGTTGGCTCCGTCTGGCAAGTGGCACCCGTGAAGCCATTCACGCAAAGACATTCACAGTCTCCCCCACTGCCAACAATGTTGATACCACCATTGGAGCAGCTCGTCGACTTTTGGCAACTCGCAAGCTGGCTCTCGGGGCTGTTCCAACGAGGTATGAGGACAAGGAGAAAAACTGGTACTAGTACCGCAGCGGCGATCAGGATGAGCAGCAGCAGGATGACGACGACAAAGACCCAGCGACGCATTCCACAGACACGCTTCTTTTGCTTGCGACCTTCATTCTCATCAATGTCAGATGGCAACGCACTGTGTCGCGCGTGGTTGGGGGAAGGCCAGCGGAATCTACCGTTGTCACCAGGGGTCGCATGAGGAAAGGAAGATAGCATGTCGGTGAGCGAACCGGAGCGACGATTTCCGGCGGCATTTGCAGCGGCGACTGCAGCAGAACGATCTCGCTTCTCGTCTTCCATCCAATCGAATCCGAGTCTGCTTGCAGTCCTTCCCCGGTCGAGGTTCGAGGCGAGCTTGGTAGCACGTCTGATCAGATCGTTCAAACTGGTCAAGCTACCGCGCTGTTCGGCTTCCTTGACAGCGTCGATATCGAGACGGAGTGGTCGACGAGTGCCGACTCTCTTCGCGAGAGTTGATTGCTCTTGAGATTGAGTCACGATGTGGGAGCCGCCAGCTTTTTCCGTAGTGTCGGAGTCTGACTCAGCCAAGGGACTGACAGGACTGTTTCGATCGTTATGGGCAACTGCACTTAGTAACTCTGGCGATGGTGATGGACCGTACTCTTTGGCCCTTAAGATGTCCATGGAAACAGATCTGTCTGACTCGGAAGATGAACGGTCGCCAGAGTCAAACTCCTTCCCAAATATGCCGCTGCTAACTCTACGTCGGGCCTTTTCGTTGTTGTCGACTTGATCGTCCTCGATGTTATTGCTGCCATAGGCTTCGTTCCTTAACTGGCTTGACCTGAAATTCTCACCAGATTTGATAGTGGTAAGAGTTGGCTTCGAACGCTTGCCCAAGCTTGCTTGTCGTACTAAGCCAGGAGGTGATTCATCCCGAGGACCGGAGATCACTGCCGGTGGAGGTTGCACCGGTAAATGTTCCGAGGATGAGTCGTAGTCTGAGTCGGTGTATCTTTTGTTGAGACTTTGAGGCGCGCCAAACTCCGTGAGGTAGTGATCAGGAACACCAATAGGAATGGCATTGCTAGAGGCGTAAGAGCTGCGAGATCCCGCTTTGTTCTTCAAACTGCCTCTCTGGCTATCGCTTTCTTCGACAATAGGAGCGACAAAAGCCATACCTTGTTGCTGTGGGTAGTAAGAGGAGGGACCACGGCGAGCAGAGGGTGGAGGTCCTAGAGGAGGTCGAGCTCGAGATTGTGCGGCGACCGGAGGCTGTGCCGGCATAGATGGGAGGTCGTCAGAGAAAGAGTAAGCTGATGAGGTAGTGGAGCCACCAGTCAGTGGTCTTGCACTTGCAGGGGATCTGGCAGGAGATTCATAGCCATCCTCAGTAAAGACGCCTGGTGGTGCAAGAGGCATCTGCGTCTGCATCTGCTCCCGTGGTGATGGGTCCCAGTACTGCGGGTTGACTGGGGGTTCACCTCGGCCTCGAGCGTTTCGCCGCTGAGGTGGAGGAAGTACGACAGGAACCTGGTTAGGTCTAGGTGGTCGCTGAGGTGCAGGCCCTTTTTGCTGTCGGGGCTGGACGGAGTTGTAGTCATAATCGTTGACCAAAGGCCACTGTGACCTTTGCTGAAGAGGCGGTCCTCTTGGTTGCTGACCAGGTCGAGGAGCCTGCAGAGGTGGTGGTCTTTGCTGGGGTGGTAGACGACCATTCATATTCCCACGCTGTCTGTCCGGCGCAGGGTATTGATGGGACTGTCGTGGATGGTGCTGCCCTTGGTATTGTGGTTGGTATTGTGGTTGACCTCGAGGGTCCTGACGTCGAGGCGGCAGTCTAGCCTGAGCTTGACGAGGATCATGATGTCTGGGCTGAGTCTGACCTTGACCGTAACCTTGTCCGTAGTCCGGTCCAAAGGCCTGCTGATAGTAAAAGTCGTTCATCGTGAGCGAGGCAGCGTTCTCAACTTTCAAGTCTGTCGTCCAAGCTCTTTCCGTGTAGGAATCGTCGGTAGGTCGATTGCAGATCAAGCTGTATGTTCGAAGTGGTGATAAGAGAGTGTGTTGACTATCGATATCAGTCCAGGCACCTTTGTTCTCGATGCCTGTCGACTCACATATAAGAGATCGACCTGCGCTGATCTATAGACTAGTCGTCGTTCCGGCGAGCGAAGAATGGTTCAAACGAATGGACAGCACACCCTGGTGCAATGGTAATACCAAGTCAATGGCAGCGAGGCATAAAGATGGGTACAGTAGAACGGTACGGAAAGAATGTACACGACGCAGAGAAAGCGACTCGACGCGTCGGCGAGAGGCAAACGAATGATCGAACGAACGAGCAAACAGCAGCGAAAGAAAGGAAGCGAGAGGAGAGAGAGATACGAGACAGTCAGATCTCATTGGTGAGGGCTGATTGATTCCTGTCGGTTGTGTGCGAGCCGCCCACGGGTCAAGTCTCAACCTCATGCGCGCTGCAGCGAACCAGAGAAGCAGGGTTCACCATCTCACTAATCGGTTTTCGGTACTCACATGTCTAGCCAGGAACAAACGATGCCCATGCTGGCGATCAGGCCAACCGGAAGACCGTACCAATGAACGAGTCGTCATTTGGATACAGTAGCGCCTTGACGACAGCGCCAGCGGAAGGGGTAGAAGCCAGAGTGGAAAGAGGAACGGTCCCACAAGCGCAATCTGCCTCTGACAAAAAACATGAAGCGACCAGGATAGCCGTTGTCGAGAAGTGATTAGCGGGCTGATAATTTAGTCAAAAGGTTCGATCTGGTTCGTCAAGAAACGTGCGTAGGATGGGCGTTTCACGAAATGCGGGTGGCTTCTCCACGACCCGTTGTGCCCCGTTTTGCCCGTTTCGCTTTCTCTGCCGACAGTCCGACACTACTGCACGAGCTGAACTCGACTTCCTCCAATCTTTGCTCGATCCACTTTCTTTTTCTCTATATTGCATTATATTCGAGTCCGCAATAGAGAACCGGGCTTGCCCAAATGAGTTGATCACACCTCTTCCCGATCCGCTATCAGATCGGACTGGGTACCTTTGCAAAGGATGTGTAGCCTGGAGATTACGGATACATACATTCTGGCCCTGATGTCCGGAGGATGGACGCGATATGCGATCAACATCTTCAGTAGAAGCTCAGGGCGGACCACTGTCAGGGTAAGAGCACCTTATGACATGCATGCAGCATGCAGGGTGAACAAGACTCGATGCATCTGTCCGGTTGGAGCGTTCGAACAGGAGCTATCGGGCCTTCGCACGACGACTGTTTGTGATACTGCACGAATACAGCATCGTGCCACAGACTCGAATGGGAGATGGCATATCGATAACCGTCATTGTAATGTGGTACAATGTAGTACCGCAGTGATCTTGCTTCGTTCAGTTTGTACATGATTCGTCTCGCTTGTATCTTATTCTATTTACAATATCATCAAATCCACGACGGACTAGACGCGGTGAAGTCTTTGTCGACAGAGACAGCCCTACTGAACTTTCCTTGGAATCCAGCATCTCCTATCTCTTGAACCTTCCGTGCTACCTTCGGAGTCCTTCTCGGCCGTGACCTCCGCAACCGACGCACTCGTTTGGATGCCAGCATCTCGAGTCGTATCGGCCTCTTCGCCGAACGCTTGGGATAGACGTGCGCTTGCCGGATTCTCAGCGGTCTTTGTTCTTCCGGTCTCGGCTCACTGCATGCCACAAGAGCATCGACCATGCGGTTGCCAAGAGAGTTCGTTTCGCGGATCTGCGCGTGTCTCCTCTCTCTGCACTCTCCAATCCATTGTCTGAGTGCGCCAATGATGCTTTGCCTCTTCGACTCTTCTTTTACCGGATTGCGTCTCGAGCGTAGTAACGCCGCGTTCTCCTTCAGACCGAGAAGGAACTTTCGATCGATGTGTATGTTCGTTTTCAAGATATGTTGAATAACCCAAGCCGCTCCCTTTTCGTTGCCGCAGGCGACATAAGCTTTCAGGAAGACACTGTAGGTTACAATGTCGAAGCTAGCTCGATACGTCTGCGATGCGAAGAAGATCTGTCGAAGCAGATGGACTGCTCTCTTTGGATGTCCAAATCGGATCATTGTTCGAGCTGCTGTGACTGCAACATGATGCGTGACAGGCACGTTCTTGTCCGACATGGTCCGGTATAAATGGAGGATATCAGCGACGAGCTTATCGACGTTCGGGATCGTGTCCCTTCCGTCCTTGCTAAGGTTTTTGAAGTGGTGTACCATCAGCGGCGTGAGAGTCGACGTTGTGTCCATGTCAGCACTCTGTGCGTGTTCGATGATCTCATCTGCGAGCTCACGTCCACCTTGTTCGACCGCAAGACCAGCTTCGATCGCGATGTCCAATGACACCGAAGATATAGGTAGACCGGTCGCGCTGAGTGATTCTCGATAGAGCTTCAATGCTTCTTCTGGACGGCCGATCGTCATTTCAGATAGCATCTTACTCTTCAACAGTTGACGCTCGTAATGCCTGTCGTTCTTTCGGTCCTTCAACATACTCTGGCTGCTAGTCGCTGGTGATTGCTCAATGACCGTAGGTTCGAGCACCGGAGAGCCAGGGCTGGAGAACGAAGTGTCAGAACCATAACCCGAATCTACAGCCATCATTTCAGCCTTGTCTCCAGTCAAGTCTGCGTCGGAAGTTGCTGCAAGCTCTGCATCAATATGGGTTGAATCCAGGGAATCGGGGAGAGTTGATGGTTCTCTTGCCAGAGCGACGTCTCGTGCATCTCCTTCCGCAGGCCCCATGAACGCCAATCGGCCGTGAAGAGCGTCAGCTTCCTCCGTATGCGCTTGTCGAACATCAGCTTGTCTTCCATACCCGACCTCATGCCGGATGTCCTGTCCCACGGCATTGATATTGAGCAGGAGAAGTTCTTTAGAGAGCAGTTGTGGGCATTCGTAAGACATCCGACGCACAAGGTGCGAAAAGGTTTGCGACAGTGGTTGCCAGGCGTAATAATACTCCCTAAATGCGTCGATTGCGTCAGAAGCATTTAGATCGATCTCGAGTCCCTGTTCCCGGACAAAGGCAAGCCAGTCAACAATACGTTCGGGATTTTCGCCTCGGATGAGCGCCTTGAACACGATGCTAAAGGTGGCGCGATGCATTGTTGCACCATGCACGCTGAACAGACGCGTTACAAAAGACCATACTTCAGCGGAATCGTGATGCTTGGCGTAGGCTGCAATGAGTGGATGAAGGATATGGGCCCGTTTCGAGGGATCGATGGTGTCAAATGCATCTTCTTTGAGCACATTCAGATATCGGTCAACCTCTTCCCAATTCTCGTCTTTGGCATATCCTAGTAGCCAAAACATGAAAGTGCTGACATCCGGGCTAAGTTTATCTTCATCGCGTAATCGTCGAAGTACCTGCTGCGCTCTATCATCTTGGCGATATTGCATGCACAGTCGTATCATGGTATTGTACACCGTGATCGACAGCTTGCCAGTGCCAGCGAGCTGGCGCATGCTGTCAAAGGTTTTGGAAACAAGCGAAAAGTTACCCGTTTCCTTCATCTGGCGGCGTAAAATGTTGCCCCACTGCCGTTGAGAAGCCGACAAGACGTCGCTGTCAAGAGGCAATGGTAATTGAGATAGGAACAGAGGTATCAGGTTGACACGATCAGTCCTGGAAAGCCCCAAGAGGAAGAGTCGGTAGCTGCTGGCAGACAACGCATGACGTGGCAGAAACTCTTGACAGACGTCGACGGCATCTGCAAGACGTTCAACCGCGTTCGCGCTGGCAAGCAGTTCCTCTATAGGATTTGACAAGGACTCGCCCGATTTATCCAGAAAAGCCAGTAAGAATTTCGACCCTTGGAAGTCCGCCGTCTGTACGCCCAGTTCTAGTAAGGTTCTTGCCAATGGTACGAGGTCATGCGAGCTGGTCGCTAACGACGCCGACAACTTGAAGAGGCCCACTGCGTTCCTGAAGCTTTCATCATGCGCAAGCTGAGAACATACTGCACTGAGTGGCTGAACAATGTCAGTGTACCCGCAAGATTTTGAGAAATCCTGCAAAAGCTTCACATGTGTCCGATCAAGCGCTCGTGCTTTGGCAAGGTCACAAAAGATGGCCGCAAGGATCTTCAACCTCCCTCCATCTCGATCTGATAGGCTCGATAGTCGAAAGCTGTCCAGCAGCTCGCCGTGAGTCAAAGTGTCAAACTCGAGGTTCCGTAATAGGATATCTGTCCTGTCAGTGACACATCTGACGTGTTCCTCCCGAAGATCGTTATGAGCATCCAGCCATCTGAGTAGAGCGAAGATCGCCTGGGATTCCCCTTGTTCTGTAGCTCTGTTGAGGAGATCTGCTACGAACGCGACCATCGTCTTTGGCACCGGTCGTCTCAAGTTGGGCGGTGGATGTAAATCGAGAAATATTTGAACAGCATTTCGTACCGTCCGCGGATGTGGTGGACTATTCACCGACGGCTTGGGGTCCAGCACATGCGATGCAAAAGGCGCCGTCGGACTGTTCAGTGCGCCTGTGGTCTTGACCAGATCCAGACGTCTGACCGCTTGATCATACCATCGTTGTCCTATGTCATTTGCAAGGCTGGTGTGTATCTTATCTCTCCTACTCTTGGCTTCCAGTACAGACTGTGATGCGGTTGGTAAGTTCGATCCAGTCCTCGTCTCTGTTCTCGCCGCTCCTGAAGTTGTACTTCCGTTCCCTGGCTCATTCTTGTTCTTTCTCAGGCGTGGCCGCGACTCCGACTCAAGAGACGAGTTTTCATGGTTGTGATGGCTTCTGTGGATTGACCGCGGGTCCTCTCGCAGCACGGTTCGTCTATATCCTTTGTCGACCTCGGAAGGTAATACGCTGTTGCGGGGTGCCAGCTGAAGATCCGGTGCTCTTGAACGTCCTACGCCACCACGTCTTGCTCGACCGTCCTGAGTCGAGTCGTGCTCTCCATGCCCGCTCCTTATCCTCTCTTCCTGCTCTCTGCCCTGAAAGTCATTATCGTATAGAGTGTGGTCTGCTTCCTGCAGCGCAACCGCGGCGGCGCCGTGTGCATAACGAGGGTGTTGCTTGATCCGTTTCGAGTTTTCGACAATCTTCTTAGCGATACATGTCTGTCGTCTTCGCTCCTCGGCCACCAGGGCAACAGCACCGCAGACGGTACCAGAAGAAATATATGCGAGTTGGCGGAGGATTTGCAGCGCTGCTTTCGAGGGTACGGGCCTTCGGTTAGTATACATTACACGCGCATTGTGCAGCGCTCTCTGTCTCGAAGCTGGATCCTCTTAGACTGCCGTGTATAGTCAATTGGGCACCATGGAAATGCCGAAAGATACAGTAGTTGTTGCTTCTGATCGATAGAATTCTTGACGTGCTCCGTCTTGAAGTCGAGACATCTGGAGCTTTTCCCTTTGTGGTTAGAAGCATCTTGAACCTTAATTTACACTCGGCGGCTGATGTTTGGAGCGGGTTGTATGTGCTACATGTATGAAGTAGCAGGTAATCACAGTTGATAAAATCATACTACAAGCAATGTCTACAGCTATTCACCACACCAAATCATCTTATTTCCTTCCTGATCTCTCAGCATGTCGGCTTGTACTTCTTCGAGATTGCCAGCGCTGCGTCCAAGATAGAGTAGTCGATCAACTTGCCGGTACCAGGAGCGATCGCCTCGACAAAATCAAACCCCTTAGGCACACTTCCGAACCCGGCATACTGATTACGGATATCAATGACGTTCAGCAGACCAATCCTGTCGACTGTAAAGTTCCCCAATTGCCCGGGCGTGGTCTCTCCACGGATCGAATTCGTGGCCGCGGCATACTCAGTCTGGGCAAGTGCAGTCGAGATATTGTATTGTGTAGCCAGAGCTTTGACGGAGCAAGTCTGAGCGCGAGACTCGTTGGACGCGAGATAGACGTTTGCGTCATGCATGGCGGCGATGAAGCGAGTCGTGATGTTCCGCACGGTAGCATTTGTCAACGTGTCTTCCGCGATGGTGAAGACATCTGAGGCATACGGCGCGACAAAATCCGAGATGCGAGCCAAGATGTTGAGAGCCTGACCGTCAGGCAATGCTTCTCCGTAAGCAGTGAATGGATATGCCAGAATGCTTGCGTATGCCGCACTGCCATTGAAGGTGCCGTTGACCAAGTCTGCGTATCGGATGCTCGTGCCGCCTACGGTCTGTTTGTTCGTTAGACATGGGCTCACCTGAGACCAGGAGCGAAAGCGGACTTACCACAAAAGTGTAGTCGGTCCCGAGCTCAAGTCCATAGAGACTCAGGACCTTGCGTAGCGCATAGGCAAACCCGCTCACTGGACTGTCCACCATCAGACTTTTGCCTTTGAGATCCGCGATAGTCTTCACAGATGGCACAGATGCAATGACCTGATCGGCACCAGCATCGAGTTGACCTAGCACGGTAACATTTCGGCCCTGATTGAAACGGACATTGAGGCAGTTGTCGACGGCACCGGTGAAGATATCATATCCTCCACTGAGCGTGGTGTTGTATGCATAAGTCGAATTCGGAGTCTGCAAGTATTGGACGTCCAATGCGTAAGCTGTAAAGAAGCCTAGCTGATTGGCAATCGAGTACGTTGCTGTCTGAGTGAACGATCCATAGCGCACGAGATCGAGCTTTTGTGATGATGCAGCTTTACATGTCGATGCAGCATTACAGATCGCTACGATACAGCAGGAGAACAGCAACCAAGTCTGGGGGAATGGTGCCATGATGGAAGCTGAGCGTTATGAGTATGTTGAGACGCCACGCAAACGACCAGCAGATCGTGGACACCGAGGACACCCTTTATAGATTGTCATGTTGATTAGACAGACCATCGATGCACGGTCGACTTCGTCTAATGGTGCAGAGTGTTGGTGGCTTGGTGCAGGGCTTATAGCCAGCCAGATAGCAGAAAGTGAGTGCCGTGGTTGTCGTGTAACTTTGGCGGCTTTCAATTGGTTCATCTCCCGATCGTCTCCACAACTGCATTGTATCATCCTTTTTTTAGCCTAAGGAATTGAGAAGATCAGGGACATATTTTATTTGCGGTAGCTGATATCAATCAAACGTCGATGCACAGTAATACGTGGTACCCTTGCAATCCTCCCGTGCGCCCAATAGCTCGCTCTTGTTAGGCACTCCACACTAACACATGTATTCATTGCTCATTACTAAAGTGAAGAATGTACTTGTACAATTGAGGATCCCGGACAGAAGATCCCTCGCACCATTGCCTAGAAAATCGATGTCGCTTGTACGCTCAAAAAGGGATCAGTAGCAGCACCAAGTGCTATATCGCTCTGCCTGCCAATGCACTGTTCTTTTGCCTTCCATTACAAAAATGTACGAGGACGCGAAAACCAAACGTCCATGGTCACGTACTAAAACCCATTAGCGTACAGCGGCTCCAGGATCTTCCAACTCCACTCGGCAATGCCGTCGAGCTGTTTCATATCTCTGAGCCAATCGAGCAGCAGCGCCACCGTCTGCTCCATATCATGCCTGCTGACTTTTTCAACACAAATTTGTCTCAAACAATCGTTCTCGGTCGTCATGCGCAGCAAGAGCAGAATGCCGACAAAATTCTGCGTCCAGGTGAAGAGGTGAGGTACCAGACGCTTCTTGTTCTTGGGCGGCGCCATCGACAGCGGCCACATGCAGGCCGATTGCATGGCCAGGGCGCAGTAGTTGGCGTCGTCGACGGTCATGAGTTCGGGAAAGTGCAGCGCTTTGTACACAAATGGTCGGTAGATCATGAATTTCGCGTAGTAGAAGCGTGTACGCAGCTGACCTGTGATGATGTCGAGGTTGAAGCGGTGGTTGATAGGCACGGGGCCCTGATCCATGGCGAAGAGGCTGTCGGCTGGGCGGCGGGACATGGGGTTCATGTTAGGAAAGTCGTGGCGTTCGTTGTCGGACCATTGTAGCGGCTGAGGTAAGAGTGATCGCCATGATTCCAGCTGTCGGGCAAGCTCCCTGATAACGTGAAACGGTGGACCACCATAGTCTTCGGAGGATTCTGCTCTAGCCGTGGTGTCTGCGAATGGGTATTAGTGACCGATTCTTGATTCACGGAAGCCAAGTTTCACGTACTACCATGGATAGATTGGTGGATGCGCGCAATCAGTCTTCGAAGGGCAATCATGGCAAGGAAGTGGTACTGATAATGGGACTTTTCATCAGAGACGGATGAGCTGTCACCTCTGGGTTCGTGAAAGTACGGCAAAGGGACCTGGTCTTCCATGGTCTGAATGCCAGTCTGAGGGAGGTCCAGCTCGAGATGGTACAAGTCTTCATCGAGGATGCAAGTCCAATATGCTCGCTTGATGGGATCCGCCCTCGGAGTAGACCAATCCACAGGACCACTGATTACGAGTTAGCATGATATGATGGAAATCGAAACAGACAGCTTCCACTCACCACCGGATTAGAACTTGAATGGCCATGGAGGCAGATATGCAAGAGCGCCAGAAGTCCTGTTGTCACGTAAGCATCGTGCGCGAACCCTTTCTGACGAGCAGCGGTACTTAAACTTACCAGATGGCGAGCACAGGCTTCGTAATATGTGCTAGGGTCAAAGTCAGCCGTGAGCACAGAGTTTCGGTGTCAAAGTCTTCTCACCCCTGTAGTAGATAGATCTGGACGTTCTCAAGACTGCATTGTGTTATAGAGAAGCCGATGAGACGTCGGGCTTCATTGAAGATTTCCAGTCCTGGCGGATGGTCTCTGGTGCCTCCTCTCAGTCCACCCGGTTCACCACCTGGTGAGACAGTCAATGGAGAGCCATATACTCCGTCGATGGCGACTTGACCGAGCGCAAGCACGAGTAGGGTTAGGCAGGCGTTGACACTGCCAGCTGCGTAGCCGTTGCGCACAACAGGGGTGACGACCTCGGCGATGAAGGTATCATGATCGAGAATTGGATGTATGACGTTGAAGGTATTAACGTAAGCGTCGATGAGACGTTGCATATTGTCAAGGGTGAGGCCGGCGAATCCGGCTCTGGCTGTGGGTTCGGAGTTGTTGGGCGACGATACCATATCGTACATCTGCGCGGGACCAGGCAGAGGTTCCTTGTGCTTTTGCAGCTCGAGGTGGATGAGCCAGGGAGTTCCATCTTGAAGAACATACTGCAGATCCTCGGCTATAGGCAGGTTGGAGTTGGTAATGTGAAGATAGACGGCAGGCCAAAGGATGATTTTGTGGGCGGCGGTGAGATGGTGATAGGAACGTTGCAGTTCTCTCTCGAAATAGGGCTCGGCTCTCGCCATGTTGCCTGGCTTGCTATTTTCGCCATCAAAGGTGTCCCTGTCCCGATTAGAGGGATTGGACATGGAGCTTGATGTGGAAGACTGCTGATGGTTCTGTTGATCCGTCGAAGTCGACATGACGGTGTCCCGAAAACTAGGCGGGCTCGCATTGGACGACAGGGATATATTATCAAACTTGTTCTCGAGACGTTGTAGCGTCTCAAGGATGTGGACCATGGTCTTGTCCTTCCTGATGCCGGTCAGCATGATGGGCTCCTGCTCTGGCGGATACATCATCGGTGTCGGGACATGGAGTCATGAATAAGGGAGAGAAGAGCATACTTTGTGGGTTGAGGCTCACGGTATTGGCACTCGACATTGAGGCGGCGGCAAAGACCACACTTGGGTCGCTGTTCGTCGCATTTTGACTTGCTGTAATTCAGTCAGTAAGGCTGCAGATTACAAGAGTTATGTTTGTACCGATTGCGACATGTCTGACAGGCCTGAGCAGCAATGGCTGCACGTTCTCGGCGGTGTCCGTTGTCAGGACTGTCGGGTGCTTGCAGTACAGGAGTCGCCATGGAATGATGAAGAGCAGTATTCACGCGACTGCCCATGTGAGTGTGTGATGTCGCCGCGGTCCGGAGTATCACTGATGATGATTAACAGCGGCGCCGTGAAGGCAGGGCCCTTCAAGACAGTCGTGCCTCGATGCAGTCCCTAGACCGTACCGAGGATGCGAAGGACTGATGCGGCGAGGATCAATAATGTCGATTATTGTCGAGGAGAGGCCGACATGCAGCGCGGGGTCGGGCGAGGCAGCGACAATTGAAGTCTTTGGACTCGAATTGAATCAATTTGGGTTTCGGAAAATTGCTAGAGAGTCAAGAGGAGCGATGCAGCGTGAAGGATGGGACGTAGAAGTTAGTGAGCAGTAAAAGTCGCTGTTCGATTAATGGTTGCGGTGTGGCGATGGTGGGTTGTCAGTCCTCATGGACTTCGTAGCGCTGGCAGCTTCGAGCAGAAATCGCATGACATACAAAGATGGGAATCTCTGGAAGGATGTCAGGAGACGATAGCCATGTAGCCTACATGTAGACGGTGAGCGCGACCGGTGACGGGAGGGTGCCCCCCCCCCCCGTCTTGGCACTCATCTTGCACGTCGGTAATGCCGATAGCTACGTTCGAAATACGTTCGGAATGCGCTCCTTCGTGACCTCTTGGTCTGCGGTTCTCGTTGCTTACGTGGCACAAATCAGTCATCCACAATTCTCTCAATTTGTAATAGTGACGCATGCCCCGCCTCGAGAACGCCGCGTCGAACATGAGACGCGAGATCGTTAACTTTCATTGTTAATACCGCATGACCCTGTGCCTGGCTATAACTCCACGTCAAGGTGTCTCCGATGGAAGGGCCTGGACGCCGTCGTCTTGTGTCTGATGCCGCGATGCCCGCGTCCGCGTCAATGTTCAAGGTACTTAAGGTATGTCATCTGTGCAAAAGAGCTCCGAGGAAGAGTTTCCGATGCATATTGCCTTCCGCGCTGAACAAAATGCATTAATATTCACCGCTCCCAACGCTGTTACATGTATCCAAGGAACTCCTGGCTGGCTGGCTAGGCTGGTATTTCAGTGACCTGCCTGTGACAGCGATTCTCTTACATTGTTGTACGCTTTCTTGCGCACAGGACATCTGGACCACTCAAGACACCGTCGCTGCCTTGTTCTCGCAAACACATCGTTCGTGGTCTGTTGCACCGACGAGGTCATCCGATGCCTGGTGATCAAAAATCACGAATTTCCTGACCACCAACTTCTGCACACGACCAAGAACGTGAAGTACTGCCAGCGGGCATAATCTTGTGATAAGCCCCTGGCAGCATTCCTGATACTACAGTTCATCTTTTGCAAGCATTATAATCAGACTGTCATGTCGATGCTTATTTGCTTCAGAGTCGTGGAAGAGATATTTCCACTCTCTGTAGTAAAGCCGAACCGAATATTGCTCGCCAAGTCGCCCGAGGTTCGCACAACTGAAATTATTGGATTCAAAATGGACATAAGGTGGAAGCCTCAAAAGCTTCCATGGCAATTCGAGTTCCTCATTCCGCCAATCGTTGTTTCGTGACAATATTTGGTACATGTAATCAAAGTACCATGACGTGCGCGCAATATTGGTCACATGTGCTCGACTTTGCCAATATAATCCACCGCACATGCAGTTCGTGGTGAGCTCTCGAATTAGGCTGAACTCACACCTCAAATTATTGGCCCCGTCGCTCCAGTCGTGCAAGCACCAGACATAGACAGCGTGAATCGCCCTTCCCCACGGTCCAGTGTCCCCACATCTTTACAGTATCTTCCTTCTACAGTACCCGCTGCTTCCTTATCAACCGCTGCAACGATACCTAGCTACTGACTTCGCTACTGGCTTCTGTACGTCCTCTGCTTGACTGCCCACATCCACGACGTGTCACGAGCGCATACCTTACCTCCGTCATCAATGAGACTGCCTCACTTCATACTCTCTCACGACGTCGCGAACCCTTTCCTGCAGCAACCTTTGTGCTCGCGCATGCCGAAACAAGCGCAGACGAACCGTTGAATACATCTCACCTCTGAAAGGTGCAAATACCGTAATTGACCAGAATCTCACTCAATTGACGCCTTACGCTTTTCGTCCAGATCGAAGCAACAGCAAAATGGTCTTTTAAATCCATTGTTTTCGTCCTTCTCCTACAGTACTCTCTCCTGGCGCGAAGCACACCTCCACGAATTCCTTCTCAAGCCTTTTGCTGGTGATCCCGAAGCTCCTCAACCATGAGCGCCGCTGTCGGACCCATGACTCCGAGTCATCCCCTACACCTGGAAAAGGGAAAGCCTTCATACAAGACCTCACAAGAAGCTACGAACGCGCGACCCCGACGCTGTTCAGATGACTCGGCCTCGGCTTCGGCTTCTCGCTCAACGCGACCAGTGTCTCCCCAGTCGTCACCGCCAATCACTCAAGAAGAGTTGAGAGGAGCATATCGCGCTCGCAGCATCGAAGTTATTGCGCAAGCTGGTGGAGACGTTGCTGCATTTTTGGAAGAGCTGGAATTCAAGCGCAAACAACTGGACGAGCAGATACAACGCTACATCAAGCAAAAGGACAGAGAATTCAAGATCTTCGAAAGAGACTTGCGCCCTAAATACCGCAGCAAGCCAGCCAAGCAGGAAGAGGCTGTCGTGAAGACCCCTGACGAGCCAGCTTTTAATCCAACAGGTACCGACGACGCAAAGTCGACCTCTAGCGACGTGTCGGGGCTGAACAGCGGAGGTACTCACATGCAGAACCCCAATGGCAAACGCAGCCCAGATCCCAAATCAGCTCAGAAACGCGAATCGGAGCTCCTAGGTCTTTTCACCCCAGATTACCTTCCCTTACTTGGCAAGGAATCGGAATCCAACCCTACCGAGCGCAGTCCTTCGGCTCCTCCGCAGCTGGTTTCACACGAAACTCGCGAGTCCCCTGTCCCTGACCCACTGTTACGCGCTCATTCCGATTCAATTGTTGTCGCAGCCTCACCACTGAATCCTGAACGACTCCGGATCGAGAATCGATCTCTATCTGGAGGCTTAGAGCCCATTAAACCACTGGTCGGAGTCTTGAGAGGCCCTACCGGACACGCAAGGCTTCCTAAGAAGCGCGTTTCACTGGTCGTTGGCGATGAAATCGTTATACCCTCTGATGACGTTTCAACATCACAGCCACCTCCCAGAGTAACTAG
>Ga0268246_10000232_pt1 | contig 31042 bp, 26 predicted proteins | sample AgamicOrSfe_FD_200242 | JGI IMG/M metagenome (GOLD analysis project Ga0268246, IMG submission 200242) | Agave microbial communities from Guanajuato, Mexico - Or.Sf.e (v2) (version 2) | ecosystem: Host-associated > Plants > Phyllosphere > Phylloplane/Leaf | place: Guanajuato, Mexico | collected...
CGTATTAATGTTGCGATGTTTAAGGTCTCTTTTTCCACATTGAAGACCGCGGGGAACTTTTTGGTGGCCGGTGACGCACCACGGTCAATCTGTCCCTGAAACTTCTGACTCATCCACCGACCACCCAAGCGGCGTAAGTGTATATACCTTACATGTAGCATTAACTGACTATGATTCAGCACACAGCTGTTGTATCTATTTGAATCGGTTACGAATCATCTGCTTCCACTTGATCCACCAAGGTATTTTATATCATTCTCGCTGCTGAGATAACCCATTATCACACTCGACGACGACGACTGCGACCATGGGTGCGACAATGCGCACGATGACGAGTACGACGACGAGAGCGACGATACTCAAGACGATGTAAGGAATCAAGCTTGGGACCATGTGTGCTATAACGAGCGCAAAGAAGTACCCAGCATTATCTCTCACCTTCTCCATGCATTCACGAGGAAACGATACGGTTACAGACGAAGGTATACTATGTTACTGGTAAAAGTCGTCTATATTCATCGTAATACGCGAGAGAAATGTTGTAATTACCACTTCGCCGAGTTCTTTTCAATCTGCAAAACTCCATAAACCATAAGAGTAAATATGGGTTGGATTCGTAAACATCCTGATTGTACTAAGCACATATCTCAAGAGGACATTACTGCTGTGGCATTGTCGCCAACGGCTTTGTTGCCTGATCGTTCTCTCCAAAGTGCGCCGTATCCTTTCGTTTCGCCAGACATAGAAATCGGAAAAGAGATCTCCTTGGTGGATTTCGACATTGCAAGACGGCGCATTGTTTAGGGTGAGATTGACCCAGTAAGCCGCATCTCCATCCATGCTCCGCCAGTCATCCGCAAGAATCTTGAGGTTTGCTTGTACTAGCGGGGCCTTGGGCGCGACAAGATACCAAGTCCACAATCGCTCCATACCATGGCGGAAGCAGGTGATTTCGATAACTTCGTTTCTAGTACGTTCAGAAGAGAATTCGTGTCTTAGTTGCTGGTTGACAGATAGGAACGGGTGACGACTTTGTGTCATGGTCTTGTCGGCGTGAAAGGTCATGCTTGTGGTCCTTGGGACGTAAGCATAGATCATGTTTCGAATCTCTTGCGGTAAAGTAAGAAGTGTCGGAGAGCTTCGAGCCGAATCTTGGACGGATGTTAGGGCAGGTGTCGGTTGCTCAGATGCATCACCCTCAGTAACACAATGTGCCATGCTTGCGAGATAGTGTGAGAGAACTGATGAGAAGGCCTTGGAAAGCGCTTGAGCTAGAAGATCGAGTCTGAAATGGAGAGGCTTGGAAACTTGACAGAGGGACTGGGAAGACGTATTTAAGTAGACTTACCAAGCGAGCGCGAGCAAGTTAATATGGATGTTGAGACGACATCAAGGTGGAAGTACTCATGCTTGCTGAATTAGACACTCAACTGTCCTAAGCCCTCGCTTTTACTGCGATCTTTTGGTCCAAAATGGCCTCATCTTACGGCCACACTATGCCGTATCGCGATTGTCAAGCACGTTTGAGCAAGTTGAGTCAGTATATGATTCACAACGAGAATAGAGCGCTTACTTGAGATCATCGAATTGAAAGATCAGGTACGAATACAAATGCGCTACAGTGTCGCGGAACCAATCGTGTCCGCCTCCCGAACCATGAGTCTCCATGTCGCTTCTTGTATTCTGTATCATCAAACGTTGGCCATCATGATTAGTTATTGGGAGCGTCGAACTGAGGCTTGTAACTTAGGAATCCTTCATGGTGACTATCCTCATCTCGTGACCATGCAATCCCATAATTATCGAGCTCAGTGGAGACATTGCAGTACCATTCGGTAACGTACGTGCAAATACGCCAGAGATCGCCGAGTAGAAGATACTCCTCTCCCATCCACAGGTAAGTTTGCGGACCGGTTGTGAGAGTACGAAACGAGCGGTCTCTCTGGCCATCATAGAGTAGATCCTGAGAAGAGAGCGTGATCCGGTAGCTAGGAGTAGCAGCCAGGGTCATGTTAATCGACAGGCGCTGTTCATGCCTTTCATGGTCTTCATTAAGTCCGGAATTGTCGAAAATTGCGGATATCTCGATGTTTTGGAAAAGTACGTCTGCACACCGATACACCTCGGGATTGCCATATCCTTGCAATATACGCGCGAATATGAAAGGGCGGATGTGACGGCGCTTGAGTTGCTTGTATTCAGAACCACGAGACTCCAGAAATTCCCACCTGAGTTGCCGATTGACATTGCCGAGCATCGGGAAACGTATTCTCTTGTGGTCCATGCGTCTCCTGGCAGGCAATATCGATGGAATGTTCACAGCAGAGAATTCATACTGTATACTCAGCGTACTCGGAATGTAGGAATAGATAATGTCACGAATCTCGCGTGGAATGGTGAGGAGTGTTGAGGGGCTGTGAGTCCGAGCAGATGCAGGCACTGCGTCCGACATTGAGTAATCCACTGACAGATTTGACAGATCTCCGGAGGTCGACGGCTAATGCGGCGATAGACATTGTCTTTGGATGTGAACAAAGCGCAAGGACGAGAATGTGGTTCGGTGTGAAGCTAGCAATGAGAAAGATGATTCAAAGATGAGAAAAGGATAATTCGAAGTCAAGATACAACACGCAAGATGGAAGTTTTTGTACCTTTCCCACTCACCGGCATGACTGCGATCCCTGTTGAGCAAGTTGAGCGAGTCGTGCAAGTCGTGCAAGTTGAGCAAGATAATTCGGTGTATCAAAATAGCGAAAACTCGACTTCTCACTCGGCCAAGAGTCCGCGAGATGGAGATGTATCCAGTATGCCGTTGTAAGCAAAACAGCTCCATCTTGAGCATTATATGATGAGAATCAGGTAGTGATTGAGGAAAAGCTCATGAGCAAGGATCAGGCAACGCCCATCTTTCGACAAATTCAAGGCATGTCGTTGAGATCTCGACCGGGCCGGGGTCTCGGGCCGATACTAGCGCGCCGCTATAGAAGTGACGCCGACGTCGCAGAGGCAAATGATGAAAGTCTTAAGCGATTGGTAAGCCGTCAAAGATATATTCCTTATCACTCTGAAGAATTTGTTCACAATTCACGGACACAATGTCGCTCGCTGGGATCAAGGAGATTGTGCTTGTGCTGTCCGGCAAGGGCGGCGTAGGCAAGTCCAGCGTCACCACCCAACTCGCCCTATCGCTGGCACTGCAAGGCCTCAACGTCGGAGTCCTGGACGTGGATTTGACGGGCCCTTCGATTCCTCGTTTCTTTGGTATTGAGAATGCCAAGGTCAAGCAGGCGCCTGGAGGCTGGTTGCCGGTACAAGTGAACGAGCGCAACGATGCTACTGGACTCGGATCTCTTCACTGCATGTCGCTCGGATTCATGTTGGGCGCAAAGGGTGATGCGGTGGTATGGCGAGGACCCAAAAAGACCGCCATGGTACGGCAATTCTTATCGGATGTGCAATGGGGGCACCTGGATGTTTTATTGATCGATACGCCACCTGGAACTTCCGACGAACACATCTCATTGGTTGAAACGTTGCTTAAGCAGGCAACCCCTGAACAGGTCTCTGGCGCAGTTATCGTTACAACACCACAGGCGATTTCTATCTCGGACGTCAGGAAGGAAATCAACTTCTGCAAAAAGACTGGAGTTCATATTCTCGGAGTCATCGAGAACATGGCTGGTTTCGTCTGCCCAAGCTGCGCGGAATGCACCAACGTCTTTTCAAAGGGCGGTGGCGAGATCATGGCCAAGGACTTCGAGGTACCTTTCCTCGGCAGCGTCCCAATCGACCCGATGTTTGTCTCTCTGATTGAGGAGGGCAAGAGACCGGTCTACCCTCAAGGCACTGCTGTGGCTGGTCAAGATATGGCTGGTACTGCAGAAGCCGACAAGCTTGAAGATGGCGCGACACTGGCTGAGAAGTACAAGAGCTGTTCGCTTCACCCACTTTTCGAAAGTATGGTGAAGCAGGCTTTGGCGAATAAGTTGGCGACATGAGGTGCTATCATGCACTGTTCTTGTCAGATAATACAGTTGTTATCGTCGATCCCACAGTCGTCGGGTGCGTTCGCTTCATGCCAGTGCAACGCGGCGCATCGAAGGTCTTGCTCCGCAGTGTGAGGCGCAGTTACTTACGCGAAATTTCCTTCAGTAGCACCTACTGGCCGGTCACTTCCGCCTAGCGATCGCATTTGCACCATGACGATCGACGAGTGGTTGACGCCTACCGACATAGGTGTCGAGCTGTCTAAGCTAAGCAAAGGATGGCGGGGCTGCAGATTTGTTGCGGCTGGACTACTTTTGATGGCTTGAGACAGCTCAAGGGGTGGAAGAGGGCAGAAGAAGAAAGGAGTGCGGGCAGCATAGAAGTGCGAGGCAGAACGTCGTTTCTAGATGAGCACGGAGAGAACTTGAGATAGCAGTATCATGGTATTGATCCCTATAATGCTAATCGTCAAGCAAGACTCGTCATGTCCTTCGAAAGACCATGTCCTTCTCAAATGACACCGGCATTGCTTCCCATCTCCAGCTTCTCGACGAGCATACCCCAAGACTCCTCGCCACCCACTCTCGCTATGCTCCTCAATCCCGTGACCGCAAAATCGAGCTGCCTAACAAATGCCCGTCTCAGACCCTCGATCGCCTCCGTCACATCAGTCGTCTTTTCCGTACCCTCTCTGGTATAGTAATGCAAGTCAAATTCGTTGTCCTCGGAACCGCCGACGTTCGCCACCTCCCCACCAAGCGCGGAGCGCTGCCACACTTTGCTGAATCCTTCAGCAATTTCTAGTGCAGCGATCAGTGCTTGGTGTATCATCATCAATTCATGTGTCAGAAGTGATCGGCGGAGAAGTTTCTTGTTCATCTCGGCATAGGTAGCGCTCATATCGTCGATGCCTGCGCAGGCTTCGATCTTGCTTACAGCCTCGTTCACTGTTTGTTGTGTGACAAGGCAGATGTGCCCCTGAAGTGTAAGGCTGTACCACAGCAGTCGCTGCTTCAACCCCAGGGCCTGCGCTACTCCTGCTTCTGCTGACCGCAAACGGGTGTTCGACGGTATTGTGAGCGGCGTAAGCAGGAATCGTACCCTGCTGATTTGCAACAGCAGTATAAAGACTTGTTGAACCCCGGAGGGTTCCGCTTCACGGGTCACGTTCTGCAATTGCCACGGGATGGCGTATTGGAGCCTGACTCGTGGGACCTCCCGTGTCATGTCCGGCGAGGCTTTGCAATTTTTGCGGCCCACGCGCACAGAGAGCCGATCCGGGTATGTGAGGTAGTCCGCGAAATATGTTTGGGCGAGAGAAGTTAGCACGAAAGGGTCGTGCCAATGCGTGCGTTGGTCGCGAAGACGAGTGAAGAGGCTGTTAGCAAAAGAATCGAAGGCGGCACCTTCCAAGGACAGATAGACTGAGCGCAATGACCGCATCAATGACAAGAGGCCGTGCTGGTCAAGAATCGCGTTGCGGAGTACGACTGGTTTCGAGCGAGCATTTGCAGCAATCCAAGTCTCAAGCGCGATGTGTAGCATTTCTTCGAATGTCCAGAGAGGAGAGCTCTGTAAAGGCCCGCAAACAGACTCGAAGCTGAGATCGATTGGCGAACTATCGAATTCGTCGACTTCTCCTTGTCCAGAATTTATGGCGTGTAAAAACATTACTGCTTTTCCGGTTGCGAAGACCTTAATGGTCAAGTCTTTAACGAAGGTGGGAGCAATTATACAGCCATCGGTTGAGGTACGCATGGCATACTGATCATGCCAAAGTGCTGAGCGCTGTACTTCAGTATTGCCAGACTTCGCAATAACGAATGTCGAGTGGTATTCATCGGTAAGTTTGCCCTCGGATATCCAGAGACGCAACGGATCTAAGTAAGTCGGTAAGCAATCGATGAAGAGTCTTGCGAAGAACTCAAAGTCATCGTTCTGATCTGTCATTTGTGCCATGCAGGCTTCTTGGTAGATGTCATTCAACAGCGACCATACTGGAGTTTGGTCCTCATCGCAGGCTCTAGTCATGTCATGTAGCTTCAGCAATGGTCCACTTGCTTCCTGCACTTGCGTGTGTATTCGTTGTATACTGACGACGCTGTCGACCTTCGGCTGAACCAGAATCTGCTCCAAGCTCGATAAACCGTGGTCGAAAGTGTTCAACCTACCAAGGATAGCTGATTGATATCGTTGACACAGTGCTGCCTTCTGCGGTTTGGTGCACCATGACCTCAGGGCTTTCAATTGAGTCGCTACACGCAGCAGATCATTGACCACACCGCGAATAGTCGGTGTCGAGATTGAGGATGTCGAAAGCTCTATCTGCAGCTGATACCGTTGTGACGCATCTCCTACCAGCATCTTTGAAGGATACCCTCGCATCACATGTAGGAGTTCGCGAATGACCTGGGTTTCGGTAGTATGAGACGGCTGTGAGCTAGCTCGTTGTGCTCCTGGATGCTTCGGACTGCTTAGAATCTTGCCAGCTTCACAAGCACTTCGTATTCTTGCCAGTGCGTTCGCTCCGGAAGCTACTGTGTAAGGTGACAGATCCTGCTCGGTCTCTCCTTCGGAAACAGGTGGACTTTGCTGCCTCCGTTGCGGATGAACATGATCATTCGCACGACTGTAGTCGTCTTCCTCAGACGCTTGAGAGCCGGTTTCGATGTTCTGCCAGAGTTCATCATCCGAATAGGGGTCGTCCGCTACTATCTGAGCCCAAGTTATGGATGCTTCCGGCTCGGATTCTTGGTTGATACCGACATCCGACAGCACAGTCTTTTCCGAAGGACTGTCAGAGAGCGCTAGAAACAACGACAGAAGTTCCGGGGTGATCTTGTCAGATACCGTAGATAGTTCATCAAGTCGCTCTTTCAATGCTTCCGATAGGGCATCATTGTTCAGTACAGCAAATTTCTCAACAAGTCCGTTGAGTCGATTATCGATCTCGAACTGATTCACCCTGGCATATTGAGCATTTCTGACACCCTTCTGCGCGAATGTACGCGCTGAAAGGACCGCATGCTCGTCAGGCGCCCACACCCGTTCGCTTGAGATGAAGATATGGCGGACAAGCTCATCGGTCAGCCCATTGATGCGCGCAAAATGCGACATGACCTAGCAGCATGATGGTGACTGCTGGATCGCAAGACTGTAATCTTGGTCGTAGGACGAAGTGGCATGCTCTTCAGGCAGCGGCAGTCGTCGAAACGCGTGGTCCGCGTTGGGTAAGGTCGCAGTCTCGGCCCGTTAGCGCCCGCTTCCCCGCGGTTTCAAGATGGACTCCAAATGAAGCATGCTTTGAAGAGCTGCATGTTCGCGACTCCAATGCTTTGCATCAATTGAAAGCGCTGTTGCGCTAGACTATCTTCCCACTTCAATATGGCAATGCCGAAGGCTGTCCGGCTGTTGGCTGCGGTCACGGCAGCCATCTTCATTTGGCTCTTCGTCCAGATCTTCCGCAACCCTGGAAGCGCTGCCACTCCGAGTAAGGACGCACACAAATGGGATGAGATGATTCGAGATCCAAACTTAGATCGTGAGTTCTTTGTGGTCATCCGTCGTCCCCTCTAACTTGCATAGCTACTGGAGAACCTCCGGAACCACTCTGGAGAGTGACCGGCAACAACTATGCTCCTGACAACCCAAAGTCGGATCGCATAAATGCGACAATTCTTTCGCTTGTTCGCAACGAGGAGCTGGAAGGTATCATACAGTCAATGACCGATCTGGAGCGAACATGGAACCACAAGTTCAATTACCCTTGGACCTTCTTCAACGATGTACCGTTCACCGAGGAGTTCAAGAAGGCTACAAGAAAGCTCACCAAAGCGGAGGTCAGATATGAGGTTCTGCCACATGATCACTGGGCTGTACCTGGCTGGATCAATCAAGATTTGTTCACCGAGAGCGCAAATATATTGGAAGAGCAGGACGTACAGTACGCTCACTTGCTGAGCTACCACCAAATGTGTCGCTGGAATTCGGGCATGTTCTACAAGCACCCAGCTCTTGCGGACATGCAGTACTATTGGAGAGTCGAGCCCAAAGTGCACTTCTTCTGTGATGTCGACTACGATGTTTTCCGCTTCATGCAGGATCACAACAAGACTTACGGCTTTACCATCCAGTTATACGACTCTCCACAGTCTATCCCACAACTCTGGCCAGAAACACTCAAGTTCCTGGCTTCACATAATCAGTACCTTCACCCGAATAATGCAATGGGATGGGTTACCGACAGCAAGAGGAGACCCGAGCATAACCTGAAGGCGAACGGCTACAGTACATGTCACTTCTGGAGCAATTTTGAGATCGCAGACATGAGCTTCTGGAGGAGCAAGGCGTACGAGGACTACTTTGAGCATCTAGACCGCGCAGGTGGTTTCTTCTACGAGCGTTGGGGTGATGCACCTGTGCACAGCATTGCTCTTGGACTTTTCGAGGACAAGAGGAAGATTCACTGGTACGATATCAGTCGTTCCGCTGAATGTTATGCTTACTAATCCTTCTCAGGTTCAAGGATATTGGTTACCAGCATATTCCTTTCTTCAACTGCCCCAACTCTCCGAAGTGCAGAGGCTGTGTTACAGGACGCTTGACCGACGGCGAGGCTTGGCTGAACAGAGAAGACTGCAGGCCAGTCTGGTTCAGAGAAGCGCAGATGGGTGATGAATGGACGGTGAAGCAGCAAACATAATGCAGCACTCGGATGTAACAACATGTTTATATTATCGATACCACATATCAGCGGCATGACTACTGCTGCAAACGCATAGCGCTTGGCGTTGTTCATCTTCGGTTTCACAAGAGCACTTCAGCCATCTGCAGATTATCTCATACACAACAATCGAGCAATCCTTCAATCATACCCTCGGTACAGCTTCTAACGTGAGCTAACTGATCGGGTTGAGTGAGGTAAGTAGGGTCACGGTTGGTTGCGCTGTCCTCACTTCACTTCGATTTACACATTCAGTTTTACTTTGCAACTGACATCACTCTGATATCTGTCATGTCTTGTACTCGATTGACCAATCGGCCAGATCTGCGTTAAGCGAGGTACTGGGCAATGTCGCACTCAGCAAAGCTCCGCGTTTGGGGCTTGGAAACTTGCTCAAATTCCCGACCTACTCTTTATGTACACTCTCTACCTCCTGCGAAAGGCTAAGCACCGTCATTAGTGCTGCGGCACCTCAAAAACGATGACTGATGATTACAACATCAATTGGAAAGACCATCCAGAAAAACGACCAACTCTCGCCGCGGCCTACGCTCTCACCAAAAGCTGGAAAGCGTCGACGGCAATATGGGCTGCACAGTTTCCTGATGACGCTCGAGGTGTTGGGGACAATAACAAGCTGCTCAGACGATTACAATCACAATATGGGGAATCCGGAAAAGGAGCTCTATGTTGGAGTGACATTCCGCTCTCGCTAGAAACCTATCGAGCTCCGGACAACATAACTGGTCTGAACGTCATACGGGTCGCTCGAACACTCAACATACAACTGGCAAACATAAAGCCTCGAACAAGTCACATACCACCGCCGAGCCCGCCAGCTACGCCGCGCTCTGGTCAGTCAAGTGGAGCTCCTCGTACTCCGCCTGCACGAGTCGAGCAGCCCCAAATCCCGAGACTTCTTCCACGTCTAGTTGACAGATTAGCAGAAGCAGTCAATATACCAGTCACACCCTCAACTTCGCGGAAGAACAAGCGACCAGATAGCTCAGCAAAGATCGAGAACGCTCGTGCAAATCAAACTCCGTACGCTCCTATCTCGCAGTCGGCGGCTCATCCTGATCTTGAGTCTATCGTGTTCCGGTTTTACCTTCCCATTGAGGGAAATGCACCCTTCGCAACCGGCTTCAAAGCCCGTCGTTGGCAAACGCTTCCTGGACCCCGACCTCCTCCACCACAACATACAGACCCGAGACTATTCGCAGATCTTTGGGTTCGTGAATTGTTCGAAGAGGTTATATCATGCTAATCCAAGTAGTTGCACGTCAATCGGGAGGAAGTGGCCACTCCATTCGTTTCCGTTGCCACGCGACTCTTCTGGACTGTTCGTCAAGCGATCAAACTGTTCCTCGGAAAAAAGCCGAAACGTTCAGACCAGGAAGCCATCGATTACCGCGAGCTAAGGATCTGTGTGCTAGACACTGCCACCATTAAAAAAAGCACGTCAATCTTTTACGTTAAACCGTATCACGACCAACTCATATCACGAATGATCTTTAGTAACGGAGCGTGGATGTATGACACTCTGGTAAGCATGGTATAGCACTTTGTCCACCTCAGCACTAATTATAATAGCACGAGCATGTTGCGTGGGACTACATTCCTAAAGAAGCAACGATATGCGACTTTTCTGTCGCAGAGCTTCAGGAGCTGTGCGCCTCAGACGATCGGCTCGACTCCATTCTGAGACTCGATACAATATCTGCGTCAGGTGGTACGGGCAAGATACACAGTGCGCTTAACGAACAGGTTCTCGACGCCGAGTCTGTGGCAGCACTCTCAAGGCTGCTAGTCTTTCTCTTCGCTCACCGACCTGTCAAGCCTGTGGATCTAAAACGGAGTATGGAGTACACCAAAGCTCTAGTCATAGGCTTGATGGAAGGCTGGAAGCTTCGTCCGCGCGCTCATATGTCGGCACAGGAATGGTCCGCATTGGCTGACATATTCGTGCAAGGTATCGAGGGAGCAGTTGGTCCATTACAAGGAATCAATCGTGTACGGTTCGTGGAGGCTTTCCTGCAAGGCGTTAGAGCCGGCTTCCGCAAGTGGGCATCGGAAAGCACCACGGCTCTGGAGAGAGTCTGCACCAAGTACGGTCTTGACGACGTCGATGCTATCTTGGACTCTGTCCTAAGCCCGCCTGTCAACAGATTCCAGCACTTCGTGTTTGAGGAGCCGCCACTCCACCGAGTTCGAGTTCAAGACGCACGCTTCGATTACCAGATTCGAGCATGTCTGATCTCCCGCTTACGCCATTCACGCGTTCTAAAACAAGAAGACGTGTCGAGGACAACGTTCGTGTTATCATACCGACACCCCCGGCATCTTTGATGAATGCCTTACGTTCATCCACGACACCGAAACGTCGCCGGATCGCAGACGACTCTCCAGGTACACCGACACCGAAGCGTCGCTTGATCGCGAGCAATCCAACGCCAGCGACTCCGACAAAAAGGCGCTCTCCTCGAAACTTTCCAAGCCGACTGCTTATAGACATCGATGAGCTCGAGCAAACAGATCTTAAGGATGGTGATGACGACGAGGACGACTACAGCCCAATGATGGCTGAATGCGTTCGGGTGAGCCATCGATCCGACAACGACGATGACGACGACGATATCTTCATGACGGGGACCTGAGTCACCCGGCGCGGTCCGACAGTGTACGACAATGGAGATCCCATGGCAGACCAGTACACTGGAGGTGATCGGCGACGATAAATGCGGCAGACCAGAGCAAGCGGCGGAGGCAGTAGTAATTCCTCAAGGGCGGGAAGACATAATTCATCAGATCAGATCTGTTACAAATTGTCCCTTTCTGCATCCACCATCATTCTTAGACGTGAGACCTGCCGATCTGACCCCTCATGACATGTCGGTTAGTGCCTGCAGACCTAAGCAACACGACTATCATGGCACAATTTCCAGTCCTAGACATATACCATGAGATACGGTAGTAAGAACGATCGGCAAAATAATCAGCTAGAATACAAAGTTGAAAGTCCCCTTCATCACTCATGACACGCCTCCCAGTGGTTCCCCCGTTCCTGCCAGAAAGTCCTCCATATCAATGCCCATAATGTTACATCGTTAGTGCACCTCCACCTACGGTCACTTTTTCCGTAGTAGAACAGTGTAAGATCCACATCAACCGCCAGACAGCACTCTCACCACACCTAAGAGTTAAGAAGCGCGTCCAGCTTCTGCTGATCCTCCTTCTCGTTCCTCTCCTCGCCATCCTCATGATTGACCATCTCGCTAAACATCTTATCGACATCCTTCGCGCTCGGGCTGCTCAGGCCGCCTGCACCGGCCGCACTAGTCGAGCTCGGTGGTCCGAAGAGCGCGGGGTCGATGTTAGCGCCGGAGAACGAAGCGGGTTGCGGCGCTGGGGACGTAGTGGTCGGGTACGACACACCTGGTGTGCCTGCTGATGGCGTGGCGTGGGAAGCGCCCGGCGCGAATGGAGAGTGGGCGAACAGCGGGGAATCGCGGTAGCCGGAACTCATGCCGGGGCGCGAGGTGGGTTGTGTGTCATAGCTGAACGCTGGAGTCTGCTGTTTCGATCCAGGTGTCTGTTGCGTGCCGGGTGTGTCTGGACCCTGTGACGGGCGACTTTGCGCGTTCGCTGGTGAGCCCGCTGGCTGCAATGGCTGGTTCTGGCGTTGGCGCTCAAGTGTCTCCATGACTTTGCGCTTAGTGGGCTTCATCTTGTACTCTGGCGGTAGATCGTCAGGATTCGTCAGACCCAACCTCTTCATCTCCTTCTGCTGCTTGGTTGGACGCGGCTTGCGGGTAGATGAAGATGCTTCGATGATTGGAGGCGCCACTGGAGCCACAGGCGCCCACCTGTGGAGCTCTTGACGCAAGAAGTTGGTCTCTTCGGCGAGAAGCACATCCGCACCTTCGACCTTGCGCAAGTAGAATCTCAAAGTACCTATCTCTTCAGGAGTCACCGCAACCGGGTTGATGTAAGGCTCGATATGCCAGCGGAAAGCCTGTGCAGTATCAATGATCTCCGCAAGTGTGTCCTCTTCATCTGCCTGGAAGGGCAAAGATGGTATATCGGCTTGCCATTTCTGAAGATCTTCGAGCTTGGGTCTCGCTGCATCGCGGGGAATCTTCAGTCGCCAGTCGCAGATTGGACAAGTATACTTGTCTTCCTCCTTGACCTTGCCTCGAGCGATCTTGAGACACTTGCCGTGATACCTATGAGTCATTAGCACGTGCTGGTCGTTGGAAGATAGTGACAAACTTACCACTCATGACAGAGCTCACACTCGATCATCATGCCGGCCTCAGGTTTGCGACAAATGCAAAATACATCAGGATAGTGATCGCCCATGTCGTGGTCATCAACCTCGACGCCAGGCTCGGCACTGTGGCGTCGGGATGACGGCTCCACTGGCATTCGTGGCTTATCACGGAGGCTGAAACATCCCTTGTTACGGTCTCTGACAATCTGCATATGCTGGTGCAGGATGTGGAGAGGCGCGTTTGTCTTGCCAAATAGCTTCTTACCACTACGCATCCAGTCTTCATGACGTCGCATCTCCTTCTCAAGATCCAGTGTTCCAGTAGGCTTGTTGTTGAGCTCTTCAAGGGCTGCTATGACATCTCGGACTTCTCCGTACATTGGACGCTTGGTCGGGTCCGGATCCTTGCTCTGCTCGTACAGATTGATGATCTTCTCTTGGGCCTCGCGCTGCTTCTTGAGAATGGCTTCAACCTGCGCCAAAGTCTCCGGGTTGACGGGCAAAGTACTGGCTTGTTTCGACAAAGCATCAAGCTGTTGGTAGTGAACGTGTTCGACACTCATGACTTCTTTGGCCTTTGCTTCCCACACTTGTCCTTGATTCTGCATCTCCTTGTAATAATGCAGATCTGGATCGTTCTCGTGCAGCCCCATAACAAGGCCGCGCTTGATAAAGTCTGATACATCCTGGAGTGACTGCGGCTTTCCGCGCTTCTCTCTAGCGTGGTCTCTCCACTTCAAGCGATCAACCAGTCGCTCCAGCTGCTCAATCTCCGGAAGATCAACGTTGTAGCCTCTACCGATCTCACACAAATCTTCGTATTCTTGGGTCGATTTGAGAACTCTGGTGGCAAGAGCTTGTCGTGCATCATTTTGGAACTGGGCAATATTCTCAGCTCGCTCGCGCAGAGTTTCTATCTCCGGACAGTCAAAGCAGATTTCATCGGCGTCTTGCAAGAGTTTTCGAATGTTTTCGACCCTCCGATACTCCTTTGCTTGCTCTTCGAGTTCGGCGGCTTTGGCGAAGCTTTTGCGTCCATTTTTCTCGCTCTTCCTACGACCTTGTTTGCGAGTGATGTAGTTGGTCGCTTCTTCTACCCACTCGTTGCACCGGTCGACAAATCGTCTGAATTCTGCTAGCTGCGGCAACTCAAAAGGTATTTTTTCGCCTTCCGTAAGCAGACTGCGCAGGGTTTTCAACTGAGGTCGCGGCTCGTCCAGAATTGCGGCTTCGACTTTTTGAGCCCACGCCTCTGGAGCTCTCGCTTTGTCGACTACTTTCTGAACAGCGTTGCGCAGTTGATCGTCCGTATGTCTGATGTAGAAAGGGTGCTCTTGGTTGTGATTTGTGTAACGCTGTTCTTCGGTCATATCGCAACATTCATAAGCGCCAGCATGAAGCGGACAGACGGGCTTGCCAGACCTGGTGCAGAGAAGACGTGACAGATAACAGTAGGCTTTACAGAAAGCACAAATATATTGTTCCTCTTCATCCAGGTCGTTTTCTTGTAATACAGGGTCAGTCGGGTAACGCGGCCCACGGTACGTATCGCCGTCTTCTGCCTCGGTCGACTGGTCTGGAGACGTGAGGAAACGGGTCCGCATTGCAAGCTCCTTGTCCAGCATCCGTTCGAGAGCAGGCGCAAGCCATCGACATGTCTTGATAGGAGGAGCGTGCGTTGCGGCAGTCATGAGCAATTCATCGTGTGAGAAGCAAGCTTGCCTGCGGTAAGTTTGCAGACGCTCAACTCCAGCTTCACCGAATGGCTCCCAATCGCTGGGTGCAAAATTGACAGCTTCATTGACATTGAAACCGTGGTTGAAGCCCGCGTGGTAGGCTTGAGGAAACGTGATGACAAATTCTCCAGCTCGCTGATCAATAGCGTAAACACGAACACCAGCCTTGCGAAGCTTCTCTGGTGGCATGAGCGTTACCAGCTGAAACAGCAAATCCGGTTGACCTTCGAAGAGCTCCGGAACTGCTTCGCGCATGGCGGTCTCGAAGCGCTCTGCGTCTTCTCCTGGGATACCATACCAAGTCTTTGTGTCGCCAAAATGTTGATAATTCGCAGAGTAGGCGTAGTGATCTTCATTGTGCCAGCAAAAGGTAGAGAACACCATTCCCACGTATAGCCATGGTACGGTCATGCCAGAAATGTCGGACTTGATATGGCGGAACAGAGACTCACCGTAGAGAGGCATGACGTTCAGGTTCCAGGGGTCGGTGGAATAAGGATCTCGTGGTTGACGCTCTATGGTCGGGAAACCGCTGCCGTGGGTGGTCGAGTGGATATCTGCACCGTACTCTACCTCGACGGTCTCTTGAACGTTCTCAACCAGGCGCCAGAATTCCCGCTCTGTATCGTCTTCCGTGACAGGGCGCCTCGAGTTCGTCACAGGGTCGTATTTGGTCTTCTCCGCAAAGTGCTGGGCCTTGAATCGCGCAGCTTTCTCCTGAAATTCTTTAAGCGAGTAGATTTCGCCATCCTCGAAGCCATACTCTGCAGTACCGACCAGGCAGCGAGGACAGTTCCATTCGTCAGGCTTGACAGATAGTGGTGGTTCGAGACAAGCCATGTGGTATCCACAGTCGCAACTTTCGCAAAGGAGCATTGTGCTGGCTTTGTCAGGCAGACCGCATCGCTCGCATACGTCGCCAGGCTTCTGATTGGTTCGGTCGCGGGCGGAAATGAATCGAGGTGTTGTTGAGCGCGGTTGGTGCATGTTTGACCCTACCACAGTAGGAGGGCCATCTTTCCTGGCGCGCTTACTCTCGCGACCCGATGTATCACTGTCCACGTCCATGGCGGTGCCATCAGACGGAGCGAACGCACGCTTCATTGGATTCGAGTCGCCGTTGACAGGTCTGAAGCTCGGAGTACTGTTCGCCGATCCGTTGACGACGTCTTGGACTCGAGCGGGTGTTCCTTGCTCGGCTCTGGTTGCTGCTGGTTCATGAGACGCAGCTCCGTTGACCGATGTGAAACCTGAAGAAGTTGGTTGGGCGTTTACCGCTGTAAAACCTCCCGGGTTGACCGGTGTGAAGCCCGAGCGCGCTGGTGGTAGTGGCTGCCGAGGTGCTGCGACTGGTGTGCTCTCCGTACCCCCGTGGCCGTTAACCTGAGCGTGCAAAGCGGCGGATGCGCGCATGGTGGCAGATTCGTCCGGAACATCTCCTGGTGTGTTCTGTTCAGAGACTGACCTTTTGAAAGGTGATGTACCAGGGGATGGTGTATAAGGACCGCCGTTTTCCAACTCCAGCTGATGCTGAACGCCTGGTTTTACAATGCGCAGATACTCCTCGTACGGCTCAAGATATCTCTGATAAGAGTTCTTGAGCGATGTGGACAAGGATGACATTATTTTGCCACTGTAACCCAGATCTCGTCCAATCTCGGCCCACTTCTTCATCTTGCACACAGCCTCGAATCCACCTTTGGCTTCCACCGCCTTTTTCAGTTTGTAGAGATCCAAAGGCCTCTTGTCGACACTGGGGAATCGATGTAGTGTACTGCCGTTTTGTTTGTGAAATTTCGCCAGCTGATCGAGGTAGTTGTTGTTTGCGCGAGTACCTGACAGATTTTAGCTTGCGTCTTGGAGCAACAATGGTCGCATGCCTTACCTCCTTCAACAGAGTTGAGTTCTTGTTTTCTAACTCGAAAGTGGAATCGCTGCAGCATGTCAGTCCGTTGTTCTGTGGTCTCGATGCCCGCGGTGTGCGTGTGCAACGAGCCATAGATAAGACGTACAGTAGTGTCAATGCCAAATTCCGGATTCCACGAACTGGGCGGAATAATCTTGACAATTCCATACTTCCTTCCTTCCGGCGCAATCTTGTTCATGTACTCCATAGGATCCTTGAACTCTTCCTCAGTCGGTCGGTATGTCGGTGCATCTGGAATATCATGCAGTCGTGTGTGCTTCGGTCCTGGATCCTTGGCTTGTGTCGGTTGGCCTCGACGTTCGACGGTCTTGAGGTCGAGAGGAGCAGACATGCGTGCGCTGAGGGGTGCATTGTGCTGGTTGGGCGTGATTTTGACCGATTTGGTGGGAGGTGGTGTACCTGTCACCACATCTGGAGTTGGCTTATTTGCTGCTGTAAAGCCGGAAGACCCTCCGCCCGCTGGAGCCTGCACCATAATTGTGGGTTGTGTCCAATGGAACAAAGACGATAGAGCTCAAGACGAGCGATGTATAGTGACGAGCATGCGATTAAACGAAAGGTCGAAATCAGCGATATCAGACTGGATAGCGCAATATCACAAGTCGCACAAAGCCGGTGATGGTCGGAGAAGCGCTGATAATTCGCTCTATAAATCCTGGGTCATCTAGCCTCGACTCGGTCCTCGTGGTGGTATTGTGGTTTTGTAAATAGCGGTGCTGAAGAGGTCTGAATAATTGTGCAAGACGATTCCCAAAGGTGACGGTAATCAAGGTGGAAAGTTAGGGAAGGTAGCAAGGTGACATGAGAGGTGCAAATGCCGAGGGGAACGGAAAGAGGCCGCTAAGAATGGAAGTGATGCGAGGCAGGAGCAACGCCCAAAGTCTTTGCGGCTCTGCACGATTCCCACAACTGTGGTTCCTTCCACATTTTGTCCCACTCAGGCGACCATCCGCTAGTCCCCTTCTAGATTTCACTTCACATGGTTCACGTACACGGTCACATGCTTATGGAAGCTTCCTGCTCGTGCTCTGCTCAGGGCTACACTGCAAATGAAGCTTACACAAGCACTGATCTCAATCGTAATTTCTCGATTCTTCCCTTTTTATACTGAGCAATCTTGTATGATCGGAGGTGACCAATCTTGGCACTCTGCATGTCTTGCGGGCCTTCCCGCTGTCGGGCAAAGGCAAAGTTTACGATTGGACGCCCTGTCGGTGCCGCGTGCCTTGTTTGGACGTCGTTTTCCCCACCCATCAATCGATATGCATCTAAGGTACCTAGGCACTATAATCGAGATATGATATTTCAGAGTTGCTACAACTCACAGCCATGGACCGCCCGACACCGGCATTTTATTGTTGCTATCTTTTGAGATCAACAGTCCGTCATCAGAGCCTATACGTTGGCAGTACTCCTAACCCGATCCGACGCCTTAAACAACACAATGGTGATACGAAAGGCGGCGCTGTTAGAACCGCAAAACAGAATCTACGGCCTTGGGAGATGACATGTCTGGTTACTGGATTTCCGTCAAAAATTGCGGCACTTCAGTTTGAGTATGGTCGTCAACTCTGTTCGATTTTTCATTTGTGTTGACCAGATATTAGATGGGCATGGCAAAATACACATCAGACGCGGCACATTGCACCGGAAGAGCGGATCACACAAACGATCAGTCGCCGCTCGCCGCGTGCTGGAAAGACTCGTCGCCGTCCCGGTCGTCCACGCATGTCTTTGACCGACAAGCTCGCGAACCTAAATATCCTCCTGAACGCCAAGAGTTTCCAGCGATGGCCTCTTCAAGTACGATTCTTCGCGACGGATGTGCACAAGTTCTGGCTACGAACCAAAGCACAAACCATCCTTGTCGATAGCAGGGAGATCAAGGTGTCTCTCGAGGATACCACTGCCTTGCCGCTGCTGCCGGAGTCAAGCGAGACAGTAGAGACCTTGGCAGAGCCGACTGTTGCACGTGGTATACAAGCCCTGGATGTCACATACACGTATATAAAAACTTCGCTGGAGAAAAGCCTCGAGGTGACCCGGTCGGAAAACATCACATGTGGCATTTGCAAATCCAACTTAGATGCCAACAAAGATCAAGTCATAATCTGTTCCTCGACATGCAGGAGCACTTTTCATTCTTCTTGTCTAGCACGAACCTTCTTAGAACAGAGTGGCAAACCGGATGTCATGCTACCACTAAATGGGAATTGTCCAAGTTGCCACACCAATCTGAGCTGGTCGGATCTCATGCTTGATCTGAGTCTTCGTATTCGAGGCAGCAAAGAGACGACAGCATTGTTCAAGCAGCGGCGAAAGAGCAAGAACAACGCCGCCGCCGAAACTGTGCAGACTCTCACCGAGGATGACGATGTCACCGAAGCCGAAGCTGAGGACGATCTGGACGAGACTGGATTCCGCCTCCTTACCGAAAATGCAGAAGTGCCCTCGGACGACGACTGGAAAGTGATCGATGATGAGCCCAGCCCGGCGAAGCCATCGGTAACTCCGAAGCGAGGCAGAAAACCCAGCAAAAAATCTCGAGATGAGCGCTTGCCGAGGGTTGTCCAGGACAGCGACTGGGAAGATGCAGAAGTACTGGATTGAGATCGGTCTTCTGCGACGCAGAATTCCAGACTCACAAGGCGACTGCGCATCACAGCCGGTCATGACCAAGGCTCAATACGACGAAGTGGAGTCCCACTTGTGTCGACCTTCCTCAGAACCCGGTCGACCGCTTCCGAGATGTCACTCGCCACCTCATCCATCGACTTGCCAGCATCGATCGTCACAAAATCCGAGCCGTCGGGCGATGACCTGAGGTCGTTGAAAAGCTGTCGCACTCTATCTTGCAATTCCTTCTTCTCGTAGCGCTCTTCGCCGAAACCACCACGCTTAGCGGCCTCGGCGGCTGACAGCTCGAGGAAGAGACACACGTCCGGCCGCGGAAGACCTTCTTCAGGGTGACGGGCCCAGTTCAAATTCAAAGAAGGATTGTGCTTGGCGGCGGAGTAGACGCAGCCAGAATAGTAGTACCGGTCAACGATGACGACTGTTCCGGCTTCGACTGCTTCTTCGATAGACGCACTGAAATTGTCAGCAAATGATTGGCACGCTAGGCAATTGGTTCATTGACATACGCAGCCTCCCATCTGTTGGCGGAGAAGAGTAGATGGATCACATGATCTTCTTGCTGACTTTGGCCTTTCAAGTATGTATCAATCATGTGACCAATCGGTGTCGTCCGATCTACAAACTCGTCAAAAGCTGATATCGCTGTCTTTCGGATCTGAATGTACCTGGAAATCGCATGTGCTTGACCTTTTGCCCACTTTGTGACAACTTCTCCACGAGCCTTTCACATTGTGTCGACTTTCCGGCTCTGTCCAAACCCTCGAATACTATGAGTTTCCCTCGTGCCATCTAGTGTTCTCTGATGTTCTGTTGGATCTTAACGGATTGATGATTGCAGTGAGGTCTGATCAAAGTTGACGCGTTCCTGAACGTGTCGCGATGCGGGGAAGTGGATGCCTTTTTCGACCTCAGGTCTTGATCCTGCTCCAGATCATCTTGTGAAAATCGCAGAATGCCAACGACTGCTACCACGGAGATAGAGACTCCTGACTTCGCCAACATTGCACGGTTCACAGTTCACAAAACAGCTTCCAATGGCTCGCGGCTGAGTATTTTGGCTCTGCCTGGAAGGAAGCCGATCCAGACCCCAAACTTTCTTGCGATCACATCACGAGGAGTCGTTCCTCACATATCACCCGACAACTTCAATAAGAACACAGCGACCAATGGCGTATACCTAGCTCTCGAAGACTGTAGGTCTCTTACTCCAGAGTCTTCACCAGCATGACTGACAAAAGCTTACCCAAGTCGTCAAGTCATAGAGAAGGCACCGCAAGCCGTACCGCCAGTATACAACTATGTGCATTCGACTAAGGATGCCGGTATCCGCGATTTCATCGGTCTGCCAGAAGCCAATGTAGTAGTGCTCGGCGCCCGTCGGATACCACCCATTGTATGCCCAGTAGCAAGCACGAACACAGCTCTCTCGATCCTCACCTCAGTCGGATTCAGCCATCTTCCCGTGAAGGACTTTGCGCAGGCGTGCAAAGACTTGAAACCGGACATCATCATTGGATCGGGCGAAATACCCTTCGGAGCAGAAAAGATCTCGAGGAAGAGGACGGATAGGATAATCGACAGGACTGCGAAATGGATGAAGGAACAGATTGCAATCCTTGGACAGTCGCAAGAAGCTGATAGTCCGACGCCGGCGCTCTTTGCACCACTGCTTCCCCTGTCGGTTGAGGCGCAGTCGTGGTATCTTGATCAAGTCGTCGAGTCCATGCTTTCACACGTGAGCGGTCTTGCGGTCTATGACATTGTCTCTCTGGACAGCCTACCACGAAGTCTTGCAGAGAAGCCCCTTATCTCGTTGACGGAGCCGCGTACTCCACATCATGTCCTACGTGAAGTCGCTTTAGGCATCGATCTCTCGACCATACCGTTCATCGGCCAAGCCACCGACGCTGGTATCGCATTAGACTTCACCTTCCCACCTCCCAAAAGGACGGTTGATAGTCCGCAAGCCCTTGGTGTAGACATGTGGCAGACCTCGCATGCTACGAGCGTCATTCCACTATCGGAAGGCTGTACGTGCTACGCCTGCACCAAGCACCACCGCGCATATCTGCAACATCTGCTCATGGCCAAGGAAATGCTAGGCTGGGTTCTGCTTCAGATTCACAACCACCACATCGTGGATGCTTTCTTCGCCGGTATTCGGAACAGTATCTCGAACGACACATTCGAGCAAGATGTAGAAGCCTTCAGCAGGTTTTACGAAGCTGAACTGCCTGCGAAGTCGGGCCAGGGCCCCAGAGTGAGAGGGTACCAGTTCAGGTCGGAAGGTCCGGGTGAGCCGAAGAGGAATCCAGCTGCATACAAAAACCTCGACGATCAGTTTGAAAAGCTCGCCGAGGCGCATACTCAGAGCGCTCTAGCAGATGCTGGAGTAGATGTTGAGGAGCTGGAGAAGAAGGGCTTTGGTGAGCATGCAGGGTAATTTTAAAGAACTTCACATTCACCTATACATTCACAAATCCCCTTCACCTGTGCATCTGGATCGCTAAAAGCCAAAAGTACTCTTACCAGCACTGGGATCGAACTCAAGAGCAAAAGAGAATCTTGCGATTCCCGAAACTCATGCGTTGCGTTCCCAGTGAGTGAAGATGGTTAATCTTCGCAGGTCCGGGCCTTACACCTTGTTGTTTCGTGGCGAGTCTTTACCACTACACTACCGAGGCAGTGGTCTTTGCGGTACTCAAGGAGATGTGCTATTGCATAACCCTATATAGTCAACTTTGAGGCGGCGCGTCGTGACGGTGGGTCGTCCACCTGCAGGTCGCTATTAGTATACACATACGTGATTACGATCAGACGTATCAAGTGCTTGTATGGTTCGCGCGTCACTGTCGTCGCCAGTTCACGTGCAGTAGTTACCAACATCATTAATTATTCGTCAAGGCTTTACACCCGTGATAGCCAAAAATGGGAAAGCCCGCGACCCTCCAGTCTCGACCTCTTTATCCATCCTGAAGCTCTCAAAGACCTGCACATCCACAAACCCCGTGCCCTTCAATATCTTCTCCATCTCCGAGCGCTTCAGCCCATGTCTCTCCACGCCATCATGCTAAAATTTATCATCAGCAAACCTTCCCTCACACCCATGCACAAAAGGATCAGAAGCACTCACCTTATCCTTAGGATGGAACAACTCCGCCTGCGGCCCATCGTCCTCAAAATCAGAAATCCACACCCTTCCGCCCTCTTCCAACGTCCCAAACATAACCTGCACCAGCTCCGCCATATGCGGCACATGATGCATAACCAAATGACTAACCACGAGCCCAAACCGCTTCCCGCCCAGCACCTCGTCGTCCGCGTCCTCCAGCAACCGCACCCTCGCCACCACGTTCCGCAGCCCCTGGTCCGCGACCTTCGCGTCCAGCATGCTGATCATGCCGTCCGCGGTGTCGAGGGCGAGAATACCGGCGACGTTGGCGGCGAGGGGCACGGTGAGAAGGCCCGTGCCGCAGCCTATCTCGAGGACGTGTGTTGTGCGTAGGTTCGGCAGAAGGGGTGTCGTGAGCAGGGTGTGCAGGCAGAGGGCCGAGGAGCGCACGACTTCGGGTTTCGTGTCCCAGGTCAGGGCTTCGGCGTTGAAGCGCGCGTTGCCTGTTGAGTAGTTCGGGGCAGTCATTGTGAGTATAGGCTATTTTACTCTAAGTATGTATATGAGACGGAGTGGTGGTGAATAAGGATGGAGGCGCGGTGGAGGAGTGGAGAAGTGGTGTTTGTACCCCAATGTTACCCCGCATGGAGATCTATATATGTATAGAGCGAGACTGAACGAAATGTTACAGACGTGATATCTTTAACAACGGATTGAGCCGGCGGATGCGGTACCGGACCGTATGAAGAGTCTCATTGTGGAGCGGTATTCGCAGCTTTCAGTGTGAGTGCATCGGTCTGCAGACGCAGACCGCCGAACGTGGTGTTGTAGCATGTGATATGTTGGGATGAAGTAATCATATATTCATGCAGCAGCTATATTGAACGCTCCAAATACTCCTGACGTACGATCGCACGGCCGCTGACCCCAAACTCCAGTTCATGGCCCATGGTATTTTCCAGAAGACATTACACGCCGCTACGGTACACCTGTGCACCACCCCTGCGGAATTGCACGCTCTCTCTCCTTTGCAGTGCGTACAACGCCCTGTTCAGACCTGATTCCGAGTAACCCTTGCGTTCCACAAACTCGCTCCTCAACCCAGCCAGCGACGTGCTCCAGCCGATCGGCAACCGCTTCCTGAGTTCCTCCTCAATCTTGCTGATCTCGTCCATCAATTCCCGGTTGCCGTTGAGACCGGCGCTCGGATTACCGCCACTGTTCTGACCGCCTTGAGATAGAACGGCGTCCATCGTCGATCCGAGGAAGAGCCTGATGGCTTCGTCGACATGTGCTTCGGTCGCGATCGGCTGGAGGGTGAGCTTTGCCAGCGATTCTGAGATACGGACCAGTGATTCCAGCTGACGAACTGTGATAGGAATACTGGATCTTTGGTTCGCGCTTGCTTCTGCTTGTGCCACCTGGCGCCTGATGCTGACGAAGTGACTTGACAGCTTCTCTGCGGCCTCGGCGGACAGACGGGGCGCGCATCGCGTCTTGCAGTAGGAGATGTAGCGCTTCATCTTTTCGACAGGAATCTCGCTTGCGTGACTGTTGTCACCATCTTGCAGACCACCTTGACCCATGTGAATGCCCATAACGTGTTTGGCGATGCGCTCGTCTCGTCCTCGGTCGTGTGTATCACGAACAATGAAGATCAAGTCGAAACGCGACAGAATGGTCGTTTGGAAATCGATGTTCTCTCCAGGGGTCTTCATATCGTCGTAGCGTCCAAAGATTGGGTTTGCTGCTGCAAGGACGGATGTTCTTGCGTTGAGGATAGTTGTGATACCTGCTTTCGCGATAGAGATTGTTTGTTGTTCCATAGCTTCGTGGATGGCCACACGATCCTCGTCACGCATCTTGTCGAATTCGTCAATACAGACAACACCGCCGTCTGCAAGAACCATGGCACCACCCTCCAAATAGAATTCTCTCGAAGACATGTCTCGCTGCACGGATGCGGTCAAACCAGCTGCAGAAGAACCCTTTCCAGAAGTGTAGATGGCAATCGGCGCCGCCTTTTCCACGAATTTGAGCAATTGCGATTTGGCTGTACCGGGATCACCAAGCATCAGTACGTTGATGTCTCCACGAAGCTTCATTCCATCTGGCAAGATCTTCTTGCTACCACCCATGAGCAGACAAGTGATGGCTTTCTTCATATCTTTGTTTCCGTAAATCGATGGCGCAATGCACTCGGCGAACCTCTCGTACAAGTCTGGCATTCGACTCATCTCCAAAAACTCCTGCTCTTCCTCCTCTGTGAAATGGGCACCTCCTTTTGCGGTATGGTCGACATCCGTCTGGATACCTACGGCGCGCAGATATGGATTCCTGATGGCCACCGCTGCGCCCTGTTTCTTATTTTGTGATTGGTAGATCGAAAAGACACCCATGACTGTGCATCTTGATCCAGGAACAACGCGATTTGTGAGGTATCTGTCGGCGGAGATCAGGATGTGACGTGGTAGTTCACCGACTGGCACATCATCTGGTGCTTCTTGCAGCTTGATAACTTGCTGATCGATGAATTGGCACTTCTCATGTACCACAAAGTATGGGTCTAGGGGACATTGCGCCGATCCTTCGCCAGGAGCTTGTTGTCTTGCGCATGTTCTCGGAAGACTGATTCCAGCGAATCCGCCAACTACGGCAATGTTTTGAGAGTGTTGACAGTTTCTGCATTGTATGTGGAGAGTGGTGGCTTTTGAAGAGAGTGTCGAAGCGCCAATGACGATACCCGGTATCCTGACCAGATGTGATACGTGTGTCGCGGTGAGGCCACGAATCAATGTTTGTGTTACTGAGGAGTGGAGGAGAAGCTGGTGCTCGGGGAGTTGTATTTGTCTTTGTGATGGGTAGACGATCTTCTGTGTGCATTGTTTGATGGCGGCCTCGAACTGTGTGCATGTCAGTAGTTTGAATGCGCTCGGCGGATCAAGAATCTTACGAGAGGAATGATCTCTCCAGGTTCGTTGTTTAGTCGGTGCGCGATGTCTTCATCGTATGCGATCAGATCTGCAATATCGACATCACAGTAGTACTGTTTCGAAAGGACGTTTTCTCTAATTTGATCTCTGTCATGCATTAGACTGTGTCGTAAATGACCAGTGATGTCGCCGACCTGTATTTGAAGGAGCTTTCCACGTGGAACTCGAGGATAAAATTGACCAGCTGCTGCTGGATCTTTCGTCGATTGTTGTCGCCGCTCGTAGCATCCTCGCCTGGGAAGACACTGGCTGTGTATACTGATTGGCGATCCATGGTCAGTGTGATATGTGTTCGAAGAGTAATCAACGGGAACGAGAAGCTTCGACGATGGTATACTAGGTAGAGTTGCGAAAGGGAAGCCCGCGCTTACTGGAAAGGGGACGCGTCCGACCGCGTCGCGGAGGTGATGGCGTTAAAAATCAATCTATTACTGCGGGCCAGATGAACCATATGTGCGCTCGATAGCTGTCTGTCTACTGTATCGAACACATGCGCGCGCAACGATGTGTTGAGAAACACAATGTCTTGGAAGCGCTTTTGATGCACGCAACCAACTTCTGCACCTAAGTTCTTGGAGCTCGGAATAGCCTCAGTAACGAATCACGAATGAATGCAGCGCTCCACATGTCTTTGCCTTACCCACTAGAAACACTCTCTGTTGGATCATGTCCTCGTCCGCGTCTCGACGGTCATTCGAGAGTGTCGACAGTCCGATCTCACCCTCGTCGCGAACAACCGGATACCCGTTTCCCCATGAAAGCAATGCACACAGATATGGCGCCGAGCGTCTGCTGTCGAGTAGAAGGAGTTCCGGTGCTAGTCTATCATCTTTCAATTCCACAACCAACTCGATCGGAGGAGCATTGGATATCCCAAGCCAGCGAAGCAACAGTGCGGTGAGGGAAGTGGGCCAGAATGGTACGATTGGTCGATTGTTGGGTGCACGTGGTCATGTCATTGATTGATCGCAGCTATATCGAATCTGCTTCAAGGACCTATCATACGGACTGGACTTCTGTCAGGAACTTCTACGAGCGCATCAGCCTATAGAGCACCTACAACGCGCGATATACCGCCAGTGACCCTGACCAACATACCCCACGTCGAGCCCACGGCCTTTCGGGATTACCTTTCCAAGATCGGTCCGCTGTTTGAGAACTTTCAGAGAGGTCGAGCAGAGCAAGAGGCGCAGAATAGCGACGTTAAGAAGAATGACAATGTTGCAGAGGCCGCAGGAAAAGTCGCAAAGGAGATTGGCAGTCCGGTATTGTCACGAGTAGGATCATCGGCACTTTTGTCCCCTCTTGACTCACCACAACCACGACGAAGGTCTAGCGCGTATAGTCGAAGAAGAGCCAACGAGCCAACTCCGCTCTCGACGATACCTAACGTGTATTTTGACCAAGACTTTCATCTGGAAAACCCGCGGACGTTTGACATTGTCAGTGAAAGAGCCGAGATCGTACGACCACCGCCAGGAACACAGAGCGAGGAGAAGCAATCGAATGGCGCCGCTCTTCCTCCTAGAAAAGCGCTTGCGACCAATGCCATTTTACAGGAGAAACTCTCATGGTATATGGATACTGTGGAAGTTCATCTGATCAATGCCATCTCGTCTGCTTCTACGTCCTTTTTCGCGGCACTTGGATCATTACGGCAACTGCAGAACGAAGCTTCCGAGTCTGTGGCGAGGATAGAGGCACTGCGGTCTGATCTTGCTGCCTTGGATCAGAGCATGGCGCTTGGCGGTCTAGAGATTGCCCGGATGCGACAAAGACGGGAGAATGTAAGGAAGCTCAACCAGGCCACTGCTCAGATACAGAGAGTTGTGGATCAGATTCTACATTGTGAAGACCTGGTGGACGGTGGAGAGTTTGAGGCGGCAGCAGATGGTGTCCTGGATGTCGACAGGCTCATTACCGGTGAATCGGTGACAAATCCGGCAACAGGCTCAAACGGGCGAACCAGCGATCACGAAAACGAAGAGTTGATAGATCTGCGGGAGCTGAAAGCGCTTCAAGGACTATCCAACGGAATGCTGCAACTACAGTTCCGGATCGGAAAGGGCTTCGAAACACGCTTTTTGGAAGTCTTGCTGGGCGACCTGCGAAGACATCTTGAAAGAGTTCCTCCTCAAGAAACGATGAAAAGATGGGCAAGTGCGTCGTTGCGCGCTCGAGGCGACCACCGGAGAGTGCCCACTGGTGTACCACAGTATCTGGATGCAAGTCCCCAGCTTCGGGAAGGTCTGCAGGATGCTCTGAATGGTCTTAGCCGATCGGGCCATACAGCTCAGGCCACATCAGCATTTCGAGAAGCGGTCTCAAGAGAAATGAAGTCACTTATAAGAAAGTACCTTCCAAGCTCTACTGACGACGATGCCGAGTCCATGACTTCTGTGTCGACACGAACAAGCAAGGCGCTTAGCCAGCAGGAAAAGTCAGCGATCCTCGCGCGTAATCTGCGTTCTTTAGATGAGAAAGACTCGGAGGAGCTACTGGTCAACATCTTCACAAGCGTAAGCGAGGCTTTGCGACGCTTGAGCATTCAGGTAAAGGTCTTGCTGGACGTCACAAGTACTTTTGACCGGAAGCCGTCGCGCTCTAATTCGCCCGAACCAGGTTCGTCCGCGACATCGCCGCAACATTCACGCTTCAAGTCCATCGACGGCACATTACAGCCACCACAAAGAGTCCCATCTCCCTCGATACCGCGTCTGCAGGAACAGCTCAGCGAAATTCTGGACATGTCTGCGTTGCTTGGTCAGGCTGTAGACGTTGCTCAGACACAAACTTCGAGGGTGTTGAAGGTTCGAGCTGAGCAGACTCATAGTTTGCCGCTGGAGCGCTTCTTGCGATATTTCACCATCAACCGCTTTTTTGCTGACGAGTGTGAGGCCATATCTGGTCGCTCGGGACAGGTTTTGAAAAACATTGTCACAACTCAATTAAACGCATACGTGTCAGTAATGGGCGAGAGCGAAACGCAACGAATAGCACAGCAACTCGATTCTGATCAATGGGAGGCCAAAGACTTTCAAGAGAAGGACCAAGCTATTTTAGCACGACTTTTAGAAGGCATGAACGCTGATCCAGAGGTCTGGACCAAAGGCACACGAGTCTGGGAAGATCCGACTCCCGAAACCACCAATGGAGAGACTGCAGCCAACGGCACAAAAGACGAGGCCGCTACCATGGCGAAACCTGCAGTCAGATCTGCTTACATAGACGAGACGCGATTTGTGCTAGTCGCCAGCGCTATATCTCTACTACCGACCCTGGAGAACTTTATGGCGCTCATAGCAAGCATACCGGGCATCGCGCCCTCCGCGATCCCCTCCCTCGCAGAAGTCCTTCGCACGTTCAATTCACGCTCCTCACAACTAATTCTCGGCGCTGGCGCAACACGAATCGCCGGCCTAAAGAACATTACAACCAAGCACCTCGCGCTCTCCAGCCAGGCGCTGTCCTTCGTGATAGCACTGATCCCATATCTACGCGAAAGCGTGCGCCGTCACACGGGCGGCCGCGCCGACGCGCTGCAAGAATTCGACAAAGTGAAACGCCTGTACCAGGACCACCAAATGGGCATACACGACAAGCTGGTCGAGATTATGACGTCGCGCGCCAATGCGCACATCAATGCGATGAAGAGAATTGATTTTGCCAGCGATAAATTCACGTCGCCGAGTGCGTACATGGAGACGCTGACAAAGGAGACGGGTACGCTGCATCGTGTGCTCGGGAGACACTTGGAGGAGCCGGATATTCATGGTATTATGAGCCAGATCGCCAGGAGCTACAAGGACCTCTGGAGTAGAGCTTTCGATGAGGTTGTGGTGCCCAATAAGGTCGCCAAGGATAGGTATGTTGATGGAAAATATTGCTTGAGAGGGATCTTTACTGATGCGATACAGACTTTCGAAAGACGCGGAGCTTTTCGAGGCTCGTCTGGATAAGATACAGGGCTTTGCGGATATTGCTAAGGCGCTCGTGGCTCAGGTCAGGGCTAAGACGGTCACGAACACGGAGAGCGCGGCGCCTCAGGAGAAGACCTCGGGTGAAGCAAGAGATGCTGAAAAGGCGACGTAGATACCCTGGTTCATGTTGTTGATCAATCCGGAGTAATATATAAGACATGATTGTCCGAAGACTCCTGTCGCCAACGACTGCACAATCGCAGTCTTCAATGCAAAAAACCCTCGACTTTTCTCAACCAAGCCGCTGAAACCGTACCCAACCCAAGGCTTATCGTACACAAACATGTCCATCAAAGCGCAGACGACCGCCCAAATACCCTCCTCATAACCTTCCCACCAGGCAGCACCACACTCCTCGCAAACCACGGCGTAGCCCAAACGCAGCCCACGATCCTGACGGGCAAAAGCGCCTTAGTAACCGCCCACGCCGTCGCGAGTTCCAACACAATGCGCAGTCCCGCCCCACTGATCTCCTTGACCGCAACCTGCACCTCGCCCTCTGTTTCCCTCGTACCTCCCTCCCTAACCAGCGCCTCGGCCTCATCGCCGACCCAGCCCTTCCTCCTCGCATAGCGCTCCGCCTTGCCGACGCTCTCGTCGACCCATTTCCAGTCTCTTGCATTCTCGGGCAGAAGACCGGTGTAGTGGAACAGGCCGGCGAAGAGGAACAGCGGCACGACGGCCGTGATCTCGTGCAGGATCAGGAACGACGAGATGTGGCTCACGGGCGCCGAGTACAGCGGTGTCAGGTAGCGCTGGAGAGGGCGGGGCGTGCGCGCTTGGATCCGTGTCAGGATTGTTTGTTTCCCGGCGGCGGTGCTGGGTGAGGGGCCTGTTAGTTGGCTGCGTGAGGCGTCCAGGTTCGGTTTTAGGTGTGGTAGGGTCGAGGGAGTGGGGGATGTGGGTTTCGTGCTCGGGGTCTGGTTCGAGGTGGAGCGCCTGCTGCTGGGTTTGGTAGGGCGCGCTGCGCGCCGGAGATGTGTTCTGATCATTGCATTGTTTGTTGTTCGAGTCCTGATCGTATGTAGTGGTTGATGGAAGGTGTGATGGCTGATTTGGAGATTAGTGCCAAGAGTTGGGGTAGGCTCGACGTCATTGGGAACGGCATAAATTATACATGAGATACGGTAGTGTCAAATATGTAACTTATGCACTTGCATAACCTCATGGTAGACAATCATGAGCACAACCGGCATTAGGTGCTGGACAGTCTCCATTTAGGATTGCTCTACGATCTGCTGGAGCGCAGTGCATAGGCAAGAAGATGATAGTCACCGAACCGAGGCGGCATGGCTGTGGTGTTGCTATACAAGAAAGCAGCAAGTCTTGCGGAAGCGACTGTGAGCTATAGATGACTGGATATGACCAGCCGTATGGAAAGGGTTTGTGATTATTGTCGTAGTGACAGCTAATGCCATCGTACAGTACAAGCTTCTCTGCTCGATCGCCTTTCTCGGGCAAGTTGAGCTAGGGTGTATCTAAGGCGTGCTTAAGAGGATCTAGAAGGAGAGACCTGGATTTATATAGTGGTTCGAGGCTATTGATTAATCAGCGTGCAGCGTTCTTGACATGTGGCTTGGGTATGAAAATGTGATTTGGGTACGAAAATGTGATTTGGGTACGAAAATGTGATTTGGGTACGAAAATGTGATTTGGGTACGAAAATGTGATTTG
>Ga0268246_10000235_pt1 | contig 30311 bp, 27 predicted proteins | sample AgamicOrSfe_FD_200242 | JGI IMG/M metagenome (GOLD analysis project Ga0268246, IMG submission 200242) | Agave microbial communities from Guanajuato, Mexico - Or.Sf.e (v2) (version 2) | ecosystem: Host-associated > Plants > Phyllosphere > Phylloplane/Leaf | place: Guanajuato, Mexico | collected...
AGAGGGGCTGAGGGGGGTGAGAGTCCGGGTGGTCTGGCGGGGGTTCTGGAGGACATGGAGGGAGAGGTAGACACCTAAGATCAGGCGTAGAGAGGAGGAGAGGAAGAGGTAGAAAAGAAGGGGAGGAAGAGAGACATATAGGTAGATCGGCAATGGCTGGAAGAGCTTGTTGTGTTACTGGAGATGAAAGCTCATATTGACGTTGTAAGACTGTATCACAATGGGAGGCGGGGTTCGAAATGCCTGTTGACACTGCGGAGCTAGTCAGACAGATCTGTACGATGTCGTGCGATGTGCAAGGAACGAACGGCTCTATTAAGCGCCAGGAACTAGTGTTCGGTCGCACGACGATATGCTGTGATCAACGACCAAATGATGAGTCACTGGCCTGCTGCGTGCGAAACCGCGATGGTGAGCACAAGGTGGTACAGTGCCAATCTCTGGGCGACAAGATTGAGGAGAGCGCAATGCTTGCGTAAGCTGAAGTGAGAAGGCACTCTCTTGGACGTGGTTCTTCTGCTCACGCGACTATCGACTTGAGTAGGGTCTCACTTAGCGCGAATCCTCAGGTAGAAGGGAACAATTTCGAAGGAATGTCATGTATCCAACTATAGGTAAGAATGTAGCAGAAGAGAGCCATGGCAAGACTCTCCTGCGAAGAAAAAGACACCAATATCCGCGACATTGCGCGAACAATTTGCGCTGCACTCGCAACCTGCCAATGTGAAGCTCTCGCTGTAGACAGCACACCGCGTTACATAGGCATCTTGCGATCTGCCCATGTCTGCAGCATCGCAATCAGACACCTCGACGCCTTCTCAATGTCGAACAATGATCACAGTCCGCATCTTCAACTGGTCCATATATCCGTCAGAATGCGCCTCATCGCCATTGCCCTTCCTAGCACCACTGTCTTAGTCAAGCGGCTCCACAGACTGATAGATTGGCTCACTCCTCACGATGCCAGCTCGATCAATCCTGGACACAATCGCTTCCTGCGGGATTCGGTGTAGGATCAGCCAGCCGTCTTGCTGCGTCTCCTTCTGATTGGGATCCATGTCGAGCTTGATGTCATAATGGTTTGCAACCATCGAGATCTTGATCATGTTGTCTGTCGATATGCTGGCCGTGTCGAAGGTGACGATCTCTGAATGCTCGAACGTGAGGGCAAGAGTTTCTGCGTGCTCCTGCGATGAGACAGCTAGAAGGAATGGCCCTTCGCGGTTAAAGGTGTTCTGTGCGGCTCTCTCGACGGCCTGTACAAACACACCGTCCTCTTCAGGGTTTGATGTCGCGTCTTCCGCCTCAATGTCTATCCCCTCGACGAGGTGAGCTGGAAACGCATATTGCGCACGATACAGTCGTTTAGGGACGTCCATTCTGTGAGTAAAGAATCTACTCATTGGCTTCCGAGGACGAAAGGGTAGGTCGCCTCGAAATGGCACCGAAGACATTGCGAGGTGTGGTGTACAGCGCAAGTGGAGTGAGTATTGTGCCAAAACCCGAGTGCGAGTAGTGCTTTCATCCTGCTCTTGAGCAATATCAAAGTCCTGATATACTGCGCATGATGTTCCAATATGGCGCAGCGTACGATCTCACAGGATCGCAAGCCAGTCTGTGAGAGGACACTGCGCTTATATGGTGACACGACATAAGCGCCCGGGAGATGCCTTAGCTGGTTTCATCCCTCTGCTGTTGTGTAACCAAGAGGAGTCGGGTAAATGGCGGGTAATCATGATTATGCAGTAACTGCAGGTACATGCCTGTACATCGAATTATGGATGACAAGGTAAATTCCAATCTCAAAACAAGTGAGCGCATTACCTTGCGTTCGGCGGCATGAGGTTCCGCAAGCCTGTACTCATGCTGCGATTGCTTCGTGTAAACTGCTGTTCACCTACGCCACTGAGCACGGCTGAGCTGGAAATCGTCCTGCTGATCTTACATGGACGTGCCGGACTGCCATCCGCCATACAGCTACTTGCCAGCTCACTCTCATCTTCCAGCAGCTGACCCACAGTACTGCGCGTGTGTGATGGTGACGTTGACATCGGTGACCACGCCACGGCTGGCATGTTCCGGTATGCAAGTGGTGATCCTGCAGAATAACCAAGTCGTGGCATACGCTGATTCGGCGTTGGCGGCTGTGAACCATGCTGAAATACCCGACTAGAACCGGGAAACAGAGTTTCGACTCGAGGAACTGCTTCAATGTCACTCTCGTCTGACGAGACAGCCGAATCAGGACTTGACCAATCATCTGAACTTGGCGCGACGTGATTCGATGCTGAGTCCGTTGCCAGCGTACGAGTGAATGGGCTTTTTCGTTTCTTGCTCGCACTAGGAGATGAAGATGCACTGAATGCACGACGTCCGGGACCTTGTCCAACTGCACTGCCGCTCTTCTGATCGACTGTCTCGCGTGATCCAAGATGCACAGTCGAAAGTCTTAACGCGCTGCGTGCTAGAGACCTGGATTGTGTCAGCTCACCTGACATGGCACGAGACTGCAGTCTGCTCGAGGCATCTCCGGTCGGAAAAGCGATTCGAGCACGAAGCTCATGGATGGCAGCGTCCAGTGCGAGTTCTATCGCACAATGATTTCTGATCCTGTCAAGCTGAGGCCATGTGGCTCGTTCGCCGTAGAGCATTGCATTTAGCATGTAGTCTGTAGTAGGATTCTTCAGTACGTTAGGAAATTGCGAATATGGAATCTGAGGTAGGATCGTGATATCACCCTGATTGAGAGGTCAGCAAGACGTGTATTTGACTTGTGAACTGAAGTAGGACGTACCGAATAGCGCTGGCTTAGCAGACTCGAGATCTTGGTGAAGACATTGGGCAGCACGCCGAGTTCTGACAAAACGTGCATTCTGTGTATAGCTTCATTCTTTGCCAGGTTGGAGATTCCATGCAACCAGCCGGGTCCAGCTTCAACCACACTGTCCGAGTATCTGAGCTGCGCCGAAAGTGGACCTTGTTCCTCTACTAAGAACGGCACAACATGTGGGTTCACCTGAGATACGATAAAGTGGTTGACATTGAACATCTCTGAGATGCGAGTTGTTGGAATGTCACCTTCAATCGACCCGTCGACCCAGCGCTGAGGAGACTGGTTCCAAGGCGTTGCAATGCCCGTCTTTGCATCTTTCGCGAGCAGACTAGCTGGAGTGAAGACTCCAGGCACCGAACAAGATGCAGCTCTAGTTGACTGTGTTAGCTGAAAATCAGGGAAATCTATCTTTGAACAACGTACACTGCAGACCATATGATCACGTTAGGTGCTGTAATGTGGTTCAGTAGCCGAGGCAGCTCGAATACACTTGCACTCGACACGCATATATTCAAGATCCTTCTCGTACGATTGTATGCCTCCAGGAAAGTGATGTCGCCCATGAGATTACGCATGATGCGAGTGAGATTTCCAACATCGAACAGAGCTCCCGTCTTCATGAAACGAGTCAACTGTTTGAGCAGGCTGTCATCTTTGCTTGTGAACACGTTTAGGTCGCCGTGACAGAAGTCCTCTAGCAAGCTATCCATTTCTGTGTCCTTCTTCGTACATAACACCGCCCCAACTATGCTGCCGGCGGAGGCCCCTGTAATGACACGGGGCAGCAGGTTGTTTTCCCATAGACACTTGACCACACCTATATGATTCATTCCAAATGTGCCTCCTCCGGAAAGTAAAAGTGCACTCCTCCCAAAGGACTGCCGCGTTGCTAGCACCTGTTCTAATAGATGTCGTGGGTCCAGCCCACCTTGCTGTTGCTTTGTTGTATCCAAGAAGGTCTTTATTGTATCCAAAACACAGTCTCTGTATCTTTCAATGAGAATCTTTGTCCCTACATGCGAATGTCTGTACAGTCTAATATTGCCCATGCCTCCGACATGCCGAGTGAGGGCGGTGCGGATGAGGAAAAGCATTTGCCGAGGATCGCAAGATATCCTAGCATCCTCGAACTCACTCAAGCGTGATTGAACCAGAGCGGGGTCATATTCTTTGCACTCGAACTCGAATTTCCAGTCATTATTGCCTTCCAGGTCGTCTAATTCTGCCGCTGTGTAGTGCCATTCGGCTTGTGTAGTCGCGATACGTAGTCTGTGGCATAATATTTTCTTTCTTGTTTCTATATCTAGCTCGGTAGAGTCGTGCAGGTTGTTACTAAAGCCCTGGGTGGTATCTCGTGGTGTGCGAGCGAGGATGCCAACCCAAGCTAGCAAGCTGTTGCGAGATTGCCCTTGGCCTTGGCTTGTATCGTGCTGAGGCCGATCAGCGTGCCAACCTCGAAGCTGTGCGATTGCATTGCTGAGCATGTCGATGCGGAGAACGGTCCGGAAAGGTGCCTTGCAGAAGAAGACGTGCGGCCTTTGAGGATATCTACATTGGTTATGAGGGACTACTTATACAATGGAGGGCGAGTCGTCTGAGCGTAGAGAATGAAGGACTAGGCGAGAATATAGGACGTAGGGCGTGTAGTATAGTATATTAGTAGAATGTAGTATTGAGACGGCTGCAACTCGGTGTTTGCGGTTGTCGTCATGGTCGCAATGTCATCCGATGTCGAGCAGGCGACCAACCCTCGGAGGAATTGACGCACACCGTTTCGTGACTTTGGTGAGCGCGACATGCTCTGGTCTGCCTCACGCAGAAATGGAATCAATCCTGAGAACACGCATATGGACATCGCGGACAGTGCAGTGTTAGCGACAATCACGGGTCCAGTAGCCCTTGTATCGCCGCTTCCTCCAAAAGCATAAGGCTGTACCAGTACTGCATCTCCTTCTTGACCTGATTGTGAATCCAGACGTGGGACTTGTGCACCTTTCTAGCATCTGCAACGCTTCTCGCTGTACTCACTGTTGGACTCGTGCATATACTCGACTACACCTTCAATTTCAGATTCAACATTAATCATACCTGTCTCGATTCCACAAAGCCTCGGTCGCCACACATCATGCCTATCTGGGATTGCCAGCGTATGCCTAGGCAATGAATACAGTATATGAGCACCTACTGATGTCCAAGCAGATCCTCCAGGGCTCCCTGAGTATGCTAAAGGCTGCATCAAGGTGCTGGGAGGCTGGACAGGTTTCATGCAAGCATACGGGTTGAAACCCTGGGACGATGACGACAATGAAGAAGCGGAAAGGATCGTGAGGTCATTCGCAGAAGCTGATGCAGAGGAAAGGGCACAGGCAAAGCAGGACAATGGTGTTGCCAAGGATGAGACAAAGTGAAGCACGCCCTTAACGAAACCTGGCTAGGTGGGCGCAGGAAGTTATTTCAGCATACTGGGTCGCTTCGGGCGAAGATCAGGCAATACAGGGTTGGGATGGAAATGCAAGGCCGGCCATCATAAGAGTCACAAAACTCGCTGCACTTCCGCTTATGTGAGTCGTGAGATTCCAACTTAACCATGTCCATTTCTGACAGATCGTAGCTCGGCACTGCTCTACGCGGGACACGTCTTGAGCACGGACCGGCATATTACAGAACATTGTTACTCGAGAGTATTCGCGATCGAAAGCTATCGCTCAAATTCACGAAACCTGCTGAAATGCCATGCATGCCTGTTTGATTCGACACCACCAGTCGTACACTGTCGTACGCGTGTTTGCTATGATCGACCCGCACAGCAGCACTCCCGCCGACCCGTCTCCAAGACTGACGCGAAAAACCATGATTATCACGCATATCTTCTCGAAGGTTTGCCACTCCACGTCGTCTGACGCGCACACATGATCCGCCCACCCAAACCATCATCATATTGCTGCTACTCGTGTCCTCCGCTTTGCAAATCCCTCCCGGTCATTATCACACACGACAAGTGAAGTCAACACTGCGACAGCATCACGCAACACAGCACTTGCTACACAGTGTGAAGATTCAGCATGATAACGAGCTCGCACTGGACGGAGATCAAAACGACCTTTTGGAAGCCCATCTTCGAGGTCTGCTCCGTTTCGCCGAGGTCGGTCTCCGAGACAAGCGAAAGGCATCTGTGACCGCCGCAGTCACTGCTCTGTGTATCAGATGGCGGTCTCAAGCGCAGTGCAGCCTTGCAGCGACTGCCGCTGAACATGACAAAGTTGCAATACGACAGGATGGCGAGCTTGCGTTGCAGACACTCCGGTATAAGCTCGCGCTCGATCATCGCAAGAACAGCTTCAGCATCGTCAGCATTCTCGTGGACAAGATGATCGAGACATCACGTCTCGTAAAGCCCAACTCACGCTGTTTCAATGGAGAGAAAGAGCTTGCAGCAGGTTTGCTGCTCGCACGACCCAAACAAAGCTGCATGACATGCAGCAACGCCTCGACACAGCTAGGCTGACTATCGACCAGGATCGCATCAAGCACGATGGTGACACAGATGCATTCAATCACAGCTGACGACACAGGCATTGAAAACCCAGAACTTGGCTTATGTACAGCAGCAATTGGACACGGCATTGAACACCATCAAGCGGATCAAAAAGCTCATACCCAGAGGCCCTCATACATCAAACCTCCCAACTATACACTGGCTTACTCTTCTTGTTGACTCAATCGAGAAATGGCAGAAGACCATTCGCTCGTCTTTGTCACATCTCTCACCGACACTTATGGGCCTAAACTTCAGGCTGCATTACGAAGTGTCGTCAATCTCTGTGGACCTGTCGTTGAAGGCTGTGACCTTGTGGATCTTCTATGCAGTGGCACTGCTCGTGTAGAAAGTGTGATGACTGACCTCAAGACGGACCTGGGCGAGCGCATCGGAAATGTGCCCAACCTGGGATGCGAATTGACCAATGTTGGCGCGGCCGTGGATGAGATCATGGCTGTTCATGATCAGAATGCAGGGGCTCTTCACTAAACGAGTGCATGGATCGAGGGAGCCAAGGCGAAACTATCCGAAGCGGCTGATCAAAGCAGACTTTTCGACGAGACTAAATCAAAGCTAGCAAACGCCGAGAAACGGATCGAAGCATACCATGCCGACCGTAGCAAGGTCCTGACCATGTTCCAGTTAGAAGGCGTACAGAGACGGCAGAAGTTGGCTGATATCATAGGAGCACACTTGGCAACCGACCAGTCCAATCTCACCGCTGTCTCCAACATGCGCGACCGGTACAATCCACCATCAAAAGTATCATCGACCAAGTCAACACTCTTGCACTCGTCGTGAATCCTCAGGCCATGATAAGACAGGCCTTCATTGATAGAGCCGAAAAGCAGCAACATGCAGAAGAAGCCTTGCAGTCTGCGGCGAAGGCGTTCCGAAAGGTTTATACAGATCAACACACTCTGGATACGGCTGTCAATGACAGGCAAAGGATGGCTGAGCAGCTGAATATGGCCACCACCGAAATCACCAACTGAGAGCACAGCTTGACACCGGACTGCGCGAGCTCGAGGCGCTGAAGGAGACTGTGAAGGACCGTGATGGATCTATCGAGAGGCTCACCCAATCGATGAACTCGAGCAAACGAGACTTCACGAAGCCGTTGACGACAACAACATCTTCGCCTCGCGGAATGCCCGTGTTACTCGCCTCGGCGGCACTCGCAACTCTCCCGTCGAAGTCGACGACGATACCACCAAAGCTGACCGACCACAAAAGTCTGCTGCTGAAACAAGCGATAACCAGCATGATGCCAACCAGGACGAGGTGGACAAAACATCGGAAGAGAACGGCAATCCATCGACGTCGAAGAGGCAGGCGTCAGAGGATGCCTCGGCTGATCTGGATGCTGACGACGAACCTGCCGCTGATTCCAACCCCGACGCCCAGCCCAGAGCTGGCACCAATACCAACAGCAACAGCAACAGCAGCAAGAAGAGGAAATCTACGGCATCGACGAAGAAGACCACTGCGAAGCGTACCAAGGCAGGTACACCACGGACTACTGCTGAGAACGAAGAGTTGATCAGCTTTCTTTCCACACATGAACACGGCAAGCGCATCACGACACTCGACGGCACTACCATTCCGGAGGCGATACAAGTGATACTGGCCGAGACTGTCAAGGAATGGGACGAGCATGATCAGAAGCAGTCGTGGGACACTTGCTCGCTACGTTTCATGAAGAGATGTGTCCGATCACACATCAACAACTCGAAGAACAACGAATGGAGTGGTTCAGATGATCCGAGCCCGACTTTGCCTGCAAAAAGTGTGAGAGCGATCGCAATTATGTGTACGGGATTGATGGTACCAGGGAAGGGAGACTTCCAGCCAGAAGCGTGCACTTGTCGAATATCAAGGAAACGGATTGATTGATATTATGCTAGTCCATGAGTCTGTGCTGAATCCCTACTGCACTCTACCCAGGGAATTGAGTTTTTTTTGGTCTGTAACAACAGAAGGTGGGAGACTGATGATCAGTAACGACCAGTTGGTGGCATTTGTCTCATTATCTATTCTAGTCCATCATAAGCTGCCTTGTGACGCTGTATACGTAATCATCCCTTCAACTCCGTCCGCCATCCTTTTATGCTCGCCTGTTCCTCAGGCGTCAACGTAATCCCGAACCACTCTTTGATCGCCTCCACTCTCTCCGCCTCAGTCTCACACGTCTTGAGCAGCTCAGTCTTCCCACCCATATTCCTCTTCAACAACCCATCTTTCATCATCACCTTCCCAATCACTCCCTCCTCGCCGTCCTCCCTCCGCCCAAGCACAAACTTAACCAGCAGCACCAAAGCCGTCTGCCATGAATCCACCGGATCCTTCGCCACGCCATAATTGATTGCTATAAAATCCTCCGGAAAAAACTCATACTCTGCGAAACTGTAGAAAGCATTCCAGTCCTTGTCCTCACCGTTGCGGTATTCGTAGATCCAGTGCTTTGGCTGGCCGTCTGGTTCGCGGTGGCGAGGGAGGTGTTGGTGCATTAGCCGGACCTGCTGCCGACCTAGGTTCGTGACGACAGCACCAGCTTCGAGTGCCAGCGGTAACGTTGGTCCGTCGCCGCCAAATGAGACGTCGAGGGCGTAGCGAGTGCCATTGTCAAGAGTCACGATGTGCACGAGATGCGAGATTCCAACGTAGTCTCCTGATGGGACGTTATTCAGGTCGCGTGACCTGCTCCTCGCAGGTGCCATATAAGTCCGTAGACCAAGAGCACGTAACAAGTAGTGAAAGAGTAAGCCATCTTCCATACAGTAGCCGCCTGAATGGGATCAGTCCTGATAACAAGAACGCTAAGAAGTTTTGTCGCAGATCAGAAGTCTCGAGACTCCCAGGGAGAGTGCCGTCCAGGTTCTGCTCAAACTTCTGATCTAGTACAGTAAGACTTACCTCTACCGCGACCAGATGCTACTATCTTGTCGTAGAGCACTGACGGGACAAGCGAGACATGATGCTCACTAGAGTAATGTATACTGAGGTTCTCGTAGGGAATGCTAGTGATGTGGTGAACATGCAGTGCTGTGATATAGGCTAAATCGATGGGAGGATTTGAAGCTGGAAAGTATTTCTGCGGAAGGCCAATGCGGTGAAGGTAGGCATCAACCTGGGAGGGTGTCAAGGCGAATTCCATGAGATAGCGAATGAGGACAAGTCAAGAACGACAGGAAGCATTGGCATTTTGAAGTTACATAGATTAGTTTGAAACCTAGATGGAGCAATTATGACTAAATATCAGTATGAACTCCTCTAGGCAGGTCTTCAGTTGGGTATCTCTTGGCGTGTTCTAGGTCACGTTTTTCCAGCTACACCCCGCCGTTGCACGTGTTGTCGTCAGATCAACAAAGAACAAGGAACAGATCCGAACTACCCCACTATCATCACGTCACTGCCGAAACAGCCACTATTCCCTGCTTGCTGCGCTTCCTTATTAGCTTCACATTACCCCTCCCATCTTCACAAATCATACAACAATCATGTCTCAATACAACAGCACCTCATTCACCATCACCAACGAGGCCACGCCTGACCCTTGGGTCATCCAGGCCAATGGTCAATACTACCTCGTAAGTCAAGCGTCAACGACTGACAAGCCATAGCTAACAAGACCTCAGACCTTCACCGCTGGTGACCGCATCGAGATCTGGTCGGCTCAAGATCTAGATGGTTTCCGCAGCCCAAGGAAGAGCACCGTGTGGTAGGTGTCATCTTTTACAATTGCGAGCATTGCGTTTGCTAACAGCTTTTAGGCGCCCTCCCCCAGACACCCCATACTCTGAGGGTCTCTGGGCTCCCGAGCTCCACGACCTCGGCGGCCGCTGGTACGTCTACTTCGCTGCTGGCCAGCCTGGCAAGGGCAACCCATCTCACCGCATGTGGGTTCTTGGTGGTCCTCCATCTTCGTCCGACCCTACCAGCCCTGAAGGTTGGGAGTTCCTCGGTGGTGTCCGTGGCATGCCTGACAACTGGTAAGTTTGGCACTCATTATCCTTCTAATTCATCATCTAACTCACTTCCTAGGGCCATCGACGGTACCGTCTTCCAGATCAACGGTCAATACTACACTGTCTGGTCCGGCTGGCCAACTGGTGACAGCAGTGACAAGATTCAGGAGCTCTGGATCATGGCTCTCTCCGACCCCATCACCGGCAGCAGCGAGCCTGTCGTGATTTCACACCCAGAGCACAAGTGGGAGTTCAGTGACGGTGACCACGGTGTCAACGAGGGACCACAATGGCTCGAGTCGCCCAACGGCAACTGGAAGGGTGTTGTCTACTCTTGCGCTGGTAGCTGGACCAAAGACTACAAGCTCGCTATGCTCACATACACTGGCGGCGACCCATTGAAGAAGTCCAGCTGGCGCAAGGAGAAGCACCCTCTGGTCGAGAACGCTGGCCAGAACGGTGACAACCCACCATTCGGACCCGGTCACTGCTCTTTCTTGCCTTTGAGTGGTGGCGAGTACGTGTGCTGCTTCCACGGTACCGACAAGCAGACCGATGGATGGGAGAACAGGAAGTGCAGAGCCCAGAGGCTTGCATGGACAAACGATGGCCCGTACATGGGTAACATTGTTGGACCGCATGTCAATGACTTCAACACCTTCATGTCTGGACCTCCTCCACCAGGTGCAACAGGTGGTGCGCCAAAGGAGCATGGCATCAAGGGCCTGCTTCACAAGATCAAGAACGAGCTATGAGTGGAGCAAAGTTGAATATGGGTACAGGGGATGGATTCCAAATAGCACTGAACAGTATGGCGGCCAAGGCTGACCGAGACTGAGTCCATAGATCTTAATGATACTGTAATACATCATGTCCATCTCTGAGCCTCGCTACAATCCTGCTATGTGGTAGGTATGTTTGTGATGTTGTTTAGTCTTTCTCACGCACAGACACCCTGCGTCATGTTGTTTGAGGTGTTGAAGGTTGTCTGAAATAGCGACAAGGCAGAGCGGGTTCATTTTAGTTTGGCGCAATCACCACCCTTCTCCACCCAATCTACAATGTTTCCAGGTTTTACACGTTTCGCCTTGGACATGACCTATTCTTTGCACAATTGAACAATTGAACAAACAGTAGTTCGCGTATATTATCAGCTGTATCATAGTCAATAGGTGGCAGCATCAGATCTGAGTGTTCATGATCAGCCATCCGTGATACACGAGCTTCGGAGGATAATCATTACGGATCTCAGCCCGAGCACGGTAATGAGTGGCTGGTACCAGCATGGCTTTCTTTTGAAACAGGCTCCACACTTGTTTCTAGTACATGTACTTTGGTACCTGGTCCTGCGTCAATCGTTCATCTTCATCTCTCTTCAGAGTGACTCTCTAGATCTCGACCTACCTTGATTGAGCTGTACATACGTCGCCTCGCTGTCGCCCACTCTCGCTCATCTATGATGTTCTTCGTCTCCAGCCACTGACTTCACAATCAATTTGTCGAAGCAACAGTCAGATCATAATATCCATCGGGCATTGACTCGGAGACCCGCATATATCAAAACACAACATGCCTTCTCTTTTCAGTCGCAAATCACGGACGACTTCCTCTACGACAGTACCACTATCACCCCAGATCAACAACGAGCGCGCGCAAGTACAGGCTCCTGCATCTCCACCAAAAGCGCTACCGCAGAGAACTGTCCAGAAGCGCGAAGATGCTTGGGCACAGAAAGAAGTCCTCCCAGAGGATGTACAAGAACTGCTGCATCTGTGCACACAAGAGCTGAAGTCAAAAGGTGAGGCTATACACTGCTGCAGCTCACGCATTAGTCGCATAGCGCAAACTAACCTTGAAATACAGCTCTCAATATACCTTTCTTCCTCTTGCCTTTCAGGCCGAATTCGACTCAACACCTGTCAACCACGCGAGCTTTCATTAGACGATATTTCAAAGACTTCAAGGGCAGCCAGACCCAACAGGGAGATGCCCTGCTTCAAGAGATAAGATTGCTAGAACCATTCGTAGGTAATCCATCGGCAATGGTAGACCTCAGCTAATCCAGTCCCTCAAGGTTCTGAGTGGTATCGTCAAATGGTGCTGGAGTCGCTTAAGAGGAGGTGTCATCACCTGGAAGACATACGAGCTGTTCAAAAGTGGCGAGCAACGTGAGTTCAGAATGTCGCTACATGCACGAAAACAAGCTGATGTGCAGTAGAATCAAACATGGACAAGCATGCATTCGACACATTCCTCCCATTGAGCACATCGTCAAATGCTCATCGGCTGATCGTTCTCGACTTCTTCGAGCTTCTTGCTGCAATCGCTGCACACAGTAAAACAAATGGACTAGGCGGGAGGACTCTCTCACGATTTGCAGGCTGGTGGGCATTGGAACATACTGGAGGCAAGGGCTTCGAGCCTGGTTATAAGAGCTGGGCTAGTGCAGCAGATGCAACATGCCATATGTTCTTCGCCTACTTACGAGCTCGTGCGCCGACGCCGGGACCTGGCAGTGACAGCATCTCACAGTTACCACGCTCGCTGCAGACGCTGGTTAAAGAGACCGAGTATCCACCTACAAGTCGGACTTCTTCGCAGAGTACGGTCTCCAGCGTTGTCATGGTAGTAGACTCAGTGTCACCTACCCCGTTTACAATGCTCCAAAGAGCTCGAGATCTAGAGTACCGCCATCACGACAACGTTTTGCGTCAATTCGCAGAGCACCAAGATCCTGTCAAAGCACTCACTCCTGAATGTCGCCGTGTACTGGACATGATCGCAGCAAGCAGCCAGTCGAACAGTACTTCGGCCGCTGTTCCTTCGGATTCTACGTGGGCGGACTTTGAGTCAACTGGCTTCTCTGTTCTGAGCAATGGGAACGACAATACCACGATGCATTCAAGGACAACAAGCACGAACACTCCGAATCGAAGAGTTTCCTCGAGGCCGAATGGGCAGAGTTGGGCAGATTTCATGAATGGCGGATTCTCGGATGAGGACGCGATCACGACACCACCTCTTTCGTTTCCAGCCAAAGAATACATTCCCCTCATCAATCCTGACCATGGCATATCACCTAATCGCAAAAAGGAAGAGGAATTAGAACCAGCCGAATTGGCCAGTGTTGAACGAGCTAGCATGGACGAAACCTTCTGGTGGGTCTGGATGGAGAGTCTGGCACCAGAAGAACCTCTGCAACGCAAGGCAACCTTCGGTCGGTGTGTCTTCGTCGAGCTTGACGTCAGTGGAAGTCATTGGGTAGCTTTCGAGGAGCAAGTACGGCCTGCTGTTCAGGCAGCACCTAGCAATCTGCCTGAAACGTCACCTGTGGCACCAGAGAAGAAGCGCAATTTCTTGACAAAGAAAACACGGACGGCTAGTGGAAGACAAGTCAGCAGCTCGAATATGCACAGAGTCAATAGCTCGCAACAAAGTCCACCTCTGGCAAGTCACAACGATGATCTCCATGATACTGGCTACTCAAGCGCCCAAAGCACTCCCGCCATTGGTGCGGATAAGCAAGCTCTGATACAAGCAGCAGCGGCCCAGCTAGTACAGAAAGTGCACGATGAAGAACTCACCGAGAGTGTTGCTCAACGACGAGGCAGACGGGATCTTGATTCTGATGCCAAGACCGTGAGTGTGTTGAGTATGCAGCCAGTCTTTGTCAAGGACGCAGCTCCTGCACTCCAATGGGCGCGCAAGTTCGACAAGGAAATCAGGGGCGCAAGAACTCAAGATGATCAAGCCAGCATAAGCAGTAATGTTAGATCTGTGTCTGCACCAATGGGCCCATTGCCGCCTGCCTATAGCTCGAAAGAGAACGTTGCAACTACTGGTGCGCCGAGTAATTTGGACACCCCAGCAATAACAGAAGCATCAAGTACAGCTGGAGCAGAAGAGACACCACGGAAGGAGGCGATGGTGCCCTCACCGCTTAACATCCCCAAGAGGAAGCCCGTTGGTGGTGATCGCCAAGTGGATGATGTTGGAAGAAGTTCGACAAGCAATGTCATCCCACAGGATCCGTCCGAGCAGGAACCTGAAGTCGCCCAACAGGACCCAACTACTCGACCAAATCTCATGAAATCGAAAACTGGAAGTCGGCGCGGTTTGCGAGATCTTTTCAAACGGAAGGTTACTGATCCGATGGCAAAGTCAAGCTCTCAACGTGCTGTGAGCGGCAACTCAACATTTGGTGGGCAGCAAGAACAGAAGCCTGGCATGTTGAGGAAGACTTCCCTCCTGGGCAAGAAGTTTGGTCCTGCTCCGCCGCCAGCTTCGACAGGTCCTTCATCGCAGAACAGACACCTTCGCTCACCCTCTCCTGTTCAGGAGCAGATAGCAGAGGAAAGACCTACGACGCCCGGCCAGCAACAAACCCAAGCATCAAACTTCGAAGCAGGAGAGCCAGGTCCTACGATGACTTCAAGCTCTGCCGTCTTTGGCGCAGGTCCAGGAATAAATGTTATGGATACTGTCCCAGACATGCCGCCTGCGTCTCCGGCCTTCAGTAACTTCACCTCAGCTGCCACAGATCCAGATATAGTACAAGGAAGCACGCACACGCGCAATGAGACAGCACAGAGTATGCCTGCCTATGCCCTCGACTTTGAGCCAGGCTCGCCACAACGCGCACAAGATGTCGGAACAGCCACACAAGGAGGGCCAACATCTTTCCCATCCTTCAAGACGCGCGCAGCGGCACTTCTCAACCCACAAGCGGAGTCTTCCCAGTTCCCAACCAGAGGTTCATCAATGCCTTTCGAAGCATCCACCACCTCTTTCGGCTCTGGCCAAACACGTAGCGACCTTCAAACCCCACACGACTCTTCGGGCACACCGTCCCAGGAGTTCCACGATGCCAACACTGCAGCTCAATCGCATGCACCAACCGCCCAGACCAGCTCTGCAGCTGCCGAAGCTGAATATGAGGAGGACGACTACGACTCCGACGGTGCGCCTCGCCCAAACACACAGGAGCGACTCAACACGGCAAGTAGCCGTTGGGCGCAGATCAGGCAGACTGCACATGCACGTTCTGCGAGCCAAGCCGCCGCGGCAAAGGACGGTCAGCCGAGCACACCGCCATGGCAGCAGCAGGATCTCAAGGACAGTGGCCTAGGTGCGATTAGTTCCGGCAGTGGGTTTAGTCCTGGTGTTTTCGCAAACGAGCCCGGAACTGCTGGTGGCAACAAGGGTCTAGGCATTCAAGGTATTCAAGGACCTGAGCAGAGGTATGCTTCGGAGGCTAGACAAAATCCTACTGGCGCGGGTGAACCTGAGGAGTGTAAGTGGCGCCGCCCGAATAACGACAAAGTGCAGTATGCTAATTGGTTTGCAGCCATCGAAGACCGAGTCGCGCGCATCAAGGCACGCGTTGCTGCGTTGACGCAGGGCGTCTCGTCGTGATCGGACTGGACACTGGTTCCTGGACTGAACAGGAGTTACTGGCGTCTGAATATTGTTTTGCTTTGTTGCTTCCACTTTCGACTATCTTTGCACATTACTTATACCCTGCTACTTGCGCTTTATATACTACCTTTTCGCTTTTCTTTCGCTTTTATCATCTTGACTATGGACTGGAACTGGACAAATTTCCCGACACTTCTATCTGGCGCACTTGATCGGGATGCTTGGCTTATCTGTGGGCGAGCTGGGGTGGGTTGCATGCTGAAGAAAGGAAGGGACGTGGAGGGAAGGGCAAAAAATAGGTGTATATCAGGAATGGCCTGCTTGCTACCTTACTGTGGCTCCTTGACTTAGCTCGCTGCTTGTGAGCTGCAAATCCTAGGGCGGTATATAATTTTATCCCTGTTCAATCGCAACTATTAGATCAGCACAATACGATCACTACAAGACTACCCGTTTGGTGAAGTTGTAACAATTGTCACGTGTGATCTTCCAGCTGGATAAACTTTTGCCTCGCGACTGAAACACCACTGTACCTTACCACGTAGTCTCACATATCCAAGCGGAGTCTCTCATCTCAAGGGTATGGTGCTCCGTGTGTGATCGTCGCAGCAAGCCTTACATCGTGCTGACAACGAGCTTTACGACAGCCAATCTTAACTGATCTCGGTCTCAAACTCCTCCACATATACTACGCCCACTGAATCGAGTCCTCGGACTCACACAACCGCAAAGATGGGCGAACCAAACTCGATGGCGCAGTACAAGTATGGGGCGATGTCCAACTTGGTGCTCCAGGCAGATAGACGCTTCGTGACCCGCCGAACAGATGAAAACACAGGAGACCCAGAATCGCTTGCTGGTCGCATCGACATTCGACAGATGGGTGGACGTGTAGCGCGCGACACAGCAACAGCCGGAGAAAGACGACCAAAGGCACCGAATGTTGAGCGCGGAGAGATTGGCGATGGCGCAGATGTGCTTGAGAGGGAGCAGAGAAAGCGCAAGCGGGAGGGTGCTACACAGCCGGGATTCTCCTTGGCAGATATGGAAGTCGAGGACTTGCGATATCGACCTCGGACGGCTGGAACACGCGCCACGTATGACCTGATTATTACGACAGTCGGGCGATCGCTAGGGGACGTCCCAGCGCATATCACAGTCAGTGCTGCTGACGCAGTTCTTGAAACGCTAAAGAATGAAGACATGAAAGACTTGGACAAGAAGCGAGAAGTCGACGATGTCCTCGGTACGTCAATGGGCAACAAGGAGTTCAACGAGCTCGTGAATTTGAGCAAGAAGATCACGGATTACGACAACCAAGATGAGGACGAAACCATGGCCGACGGAGTAGCACAAGGGGAAGGAGCAGAAATCGATGAAAGGCAGGGTGTTGCCGTTGTTTTCGACGAGGAAGACGAGGACGAGGAGGAAGGAGGCCAAACATTCGAAGTGCGAGATGAGGCAGACACAGACGACGAAGATCCGGATGAGTTTGCTGCACGACATGGTGCAGAAAATGCAGCAGCTGCGGGAGGAGCTGACCTAGGACCTACGAACGGTGATGCTGAAGATGCTGATGGGGAAGTGATACTTGACAGTGGACTCAATCGAAAGACAGCAAAAGCGAAGAAGGACGACGACATTGTTCCTGCACACGAGATTGACGCATACTGGTTGCAGCGATTGATTGGTACAGCCTTTGAGGACGCACATGCTCAGCAAGAGAAGACGCAAGAAGCACTTTCCATCATGTCCAGACAATCAGAAGACGAGCAAGAGACTCTGCGTGAGGTCGAGAACGATCTTATGGAACTCTTCGACTATGAGCATCCAGATCTTGTCAGGAAACTTGTCGTCAATCGTGACCGAATTGTCTGGGCGACTCAGTGGCAAAGAGCCGCAGCAGACCCGAAGGAGCGCCAAACAGTAGAGGACGCAATGGTCGCAGCTGGTCAGCGCCGCATTCTGCATGAGCTACTCACCCGCGACACAGCTGGCGGTGATGAGGAACCTGCTCGTAAGAAGGCCAAGGTCGATTTCAACGACATTGGTTCAGGCTTGGAGTCAAAGGACGTTGCCATGACTGATGTCGGTCGTGAGCCGGTCGTAAAGGGCAGTCTATTACCAAAGCAAGTGATAAACCTGAACAATCTTGTTTTCGACCAAGGCAATCATCTCATGACAAATCCCAACGTGAAGCTACCACAAGGTTCAGTGCAGAAGAAGTTCAAGGGCTACGAAGAGATTCATGTGCCTGCACCAAAGAAAGCAACTTCTGCACCGGGTGACACAATAAAGACATCAGAACTTCCGGACTGGGCTCGTCAAGGTTTCGGTAACAACAAAGAGCTCAATCGTATTCAAACTGCTTGCTATCCCACAGCATTCAAAGATGACGGCAACATGCTTATCTGTGCTCCGACTGGATCTGGAAAGACTAACGTTGCTATGCTGACCATGTTGCGCGAGATTGGCAAGCACCGAAATCCTCAAACTGGCGAAATCAACCTCGACGAGTTCAAGATTATCTACATCGCACCATTGAAAGCGCTTGTTCAAGAACAAGTTGGTAACTTTGGCGCTCGATTAGCACCATATGGTATCAAAGTGGCAGAATTGACGGGAGATCGTCAACTCACCAAGCAACAGATCGCCGAAACCCAATTGATTGTCACGACACCAGAAAAGTGGGATGTCATCACACGCAAAGCCACGGACTTGAGCTATACCAATCTCGTACGTCTCATCTGTATCGACGAGATCCATCTTCTACACGATGAGCGTGGACCTGTGGTGGAAAGCATTGTCAGCCGTACAATTCGACGGACAGAGCAAACAGGCGAGCCTGTGCGTCTAGTGGGTTTGAGTGCTACACTGCCCAACTACCGAGATGTGGCAAGCTTTCTCCGCGTCGACCCTCTGAAAGGTCTTTTTCACTTCGATGGCAGCTACCGTCCCTGTCCACTCAAGCAAGAGTTCATCGGTGTCACAGACAAGAAGCCAATAAAGCAGCTCAAGACCATGAACGATGTATGCTACAACAAGGTCATGGAACAGGTCGGCGAAAAGCACAATCAAATGCTCATTTTTGTACATTCCAGGAAGGATACCGCGAAGACCGCCAGATATATCCGTGACAAGGCGCTCGAGCTCGAGACCGTCGGCAAGATCATGCGTAGTGATGCTGCAAGTCGCGAGATCTTGACACAGGAAGCAGAACAGTCTGGAAATGCGGATCTCAAGGATCTGCTTCCGTATGGCTTGGGCATACATCATGCCGGTATGAGCAGAGCCGATCGCACATCTGTTGAAGAACTCTTCGCAGATGGTCAGCTTCAAGTGCTCGTGTGTACTGCGACACTCGCTTGGGGTGTGAACTTGCCCGCTCACACTGTCATCATCAAGGGCACTCAAGTATACTCACCGGAGAAGGGCGCTTGGGTCGAGTTGAGTCCACAGGATGTCCTACAAATGCTTGGTCGTGCCGGTCGGCCGCAGTACGACACATATGGAGAAGGTATCATCATCACAACACATGCCGAGCTGCAATATTACCTCTCGCTGCTCAATCAGCAGTTGCCAATCGAGAGTCAGTTTATCAGTAAGCTCGTGGACAACTTGAATGCAGAGGTCGTACTCGGCAATGTACGCACTCGTGACGAAGGTGTCGAGTGGCTGGGCTACACTTACCTCTTCGTGAGAATGCTAAGGTCGCCTGGTCTCTACAGTGTTGGCGCAGAGTACCAAGACGATGAAGCGCTTGAACAGAAGCGCGTTGACCTCATCCATTCTGCTGCAGTCGTGCTCGAACGATGCGGTCTGGCCAAGTATGAGAAGAAGTCTGGCCGTCTGCAGTCCACTGAGCTAGGGAGGATCTCGTCACATTACTACATCACGCACAACTCAATGATGACATACAACGCTCAGATTCAGCCAAATATCTCGCAGATCGAGATGTTCAGGGTGTTCGCATTGAGCGAAGAGTTCAAGTATATTCCGGTCAGACAGGATGAGAAGCTGGAGTTGGCAAAGCTCCTGGGAAGAGTGCCCGTGCCAGTCAAGGAGAGCATCGAAGAGCCACATGCTAAGATCAACGTGCTGCTACAAGCCTATATCTCCAGGCTGAAACTGGAGGGTCTGGCGCTCATGGCTGATTTGGTCTATGTGACGCAATCAGCAGGTCGTATATTGCGAGCAATCTTCGAGATTGCCCTCAAGAAGGGCTGGTCTTCCGTAGCCAAGATGGCACTAGATCTCTGCAAAATGGCCGAGAAGCGAATGTGGCCGACGATGACACCACTTCGCCAGTTCCCTGAACGTTCTGAAGGAGGAGCACCGTCGATCTCGAGGGATATTATCCAAAAGGCAGAACGTATGGATGTGCCTTGGGAGAACTTCTTCGACCTTGACCCACCACGAATGAGTGAGTTGCTCGGTATGCCAAAAGCTGGACGCCTGGTATGCAATGCTGTGGCACATTTCCCCAGACTTGAGGTTCAAGCACAAGTGCAGCCAATGACAAGGACATTACTGCGCATGGAGCTTACCATCAGCCCCAAGTTCGAGTGGAGCGAGCCGCTGCACGGAGCTGCCGAAGTATTCTGGATCCTTGTGGAGGACTGTGATGGCGAGGAGATTCTGTTTCACGACACATTCGTTCTGAGACGGTCTTATGCAATGAATGATTTGAACGAACACCTTGTTGAGCTTACCGTGCCGATCACAGAGCCAATGCCTCCAAACTACTTTGTGACGGTCATGTCTGATCGCTGGATGCACTGCGAGACTAAGCTTCCAGTGTCGTTCCAGAAGATGGTTCTTCCCGAGCGCTTCCCACCTCACACACCACTTCTTGATCTGCAACCCCTCCCTGTTGCCGCCCTGAAGCGTGACGAGTACCAGCAGCTCTTCCAGGGCTGGGATCGATTCAACAAGATTCAGACTCAAGTCTTCAACTCTCTCTTCACCACAGACGACAATGTCCTGATCGGCGCACCTGCAGGCAGTGGCAAGACTGCCTGTGCAGAATTCGCTCTGCTGCGTCATTTCGCAAAAGATGACGCTGGAAGAGCTGTATATATCGCTCCTTTCCAGGAGCTAGTCGATCAGCGATATGCGCAGTGGTCCAAGCGGTTGTCAAGCCTCGGCGGAGGAAAGGAGATTGTTAAGTTGACTGGAGAAACGACAGCTGACCTTCGCCTGCTTGACCGTGGCGATCTCATCCTTGCAACGCCTGCGCAGTGGGACTTGATATCTCGGCAGTGGCAAAGGAGGAAGAACGTGAATACTGTTGGGCTGTTCGTCGCCGACGAGTTGCACTTACTCGGCGGACAAGCTGGCTACACGTATGAAGTCATTGTCTCGCGTATGCACAGCATTGCCTTACAGCTCAACTCTGGCCTTCGTATCGTCGGACTGAGCGTATCGCTTTCGAATGCTAAGGATGTCGGCGAATGGATCGGTGCAAGCAAGCACAATGTGTTCAACTTCAGTCCAGCTACTCGGCCGATGCCGCTCGAGCTTCACTTGCAGTCTTTCAATATCCCTCACTTCCCGTCACTAATGCTGGCTATGGCCAAGCCCGTCTACCAGTCGATTACACAACTAGCACCTTCAAAGTCTGCCATAGTATTTGTCCCTGGTCGCAAACAGGTTCGCGCAACTGCGCTGGACATTCTCGGAGCATGTATCGCAGCTGGCGGAGATGAAGGGAGTGAAGATCGCTTCCTCCACGCCAATATCGAAGATCTGGCGCCAGTACTCAATAAGGTCAATGAGCGAGCCCTTGCCGAGTCTATTTCGCATGGTATCGGTTATTACCACGAAGGCTTGAGTGCCTTTGATAAGCAGGCCGTGGAATACCTCTTCCGTGAAGGTGCTATCCAAGTCATGCTCGTTTCGAGAGATTGCTGCTGGGAACTTAACAGCACTGCGAACCTTGTCATCGTTATGGGTACTCAATTCTTTGAGGGCAGAGAGCACCGCTACATCGACTACCCCGTCAGCGAGGTCCTGCAAATGTTCGGCAAGGCTGGTACTCCAGGGAAAGACAAGCTCGCGAAAGGTGTCCTCATGGTACCTGGTGTGAAGCGTGAATATTATAAGAAGTTCTTGAACGAAGCTCTTCCCATCGAGAGTCACTTGCAGACATATCTTCACGATGCATTTGTCACCGAGATCAGCACGAAGATCATTACGTCGACTCAGGATGCCGTAGATTGGACTACCTATACCTACTTCTATCGCCGCCTACTCGCCAACCCCAGCTTCTACGGTCTCACTGACACTTCTCACGAAGGCCTTAGTGCATTCTTGTCCGAGCTGGTCGAGACCAGTCTCAAAGAACTCGCAGACGCGAAGATTGTCGACCTGGACGAAACAGACGACTCCATCACCCCTCTCAACCCCGCCATGATTGCCGCCTACTACAACATCTCCTTCATCACCATGCAAACCTTCCTGCTCTCCCTCAACGGCAAGACCCGCATGAAAGCCCTCCTCGAAATCGTCACCTCCGCCACCGAATTCGAAACCATCGCCATCCGCCGCCACGAAGACTCCGTGCTCCGCCGCATCCACGACCGCCTGCCCGTCAAAATGGCAGAACCAAACTACGAGTCCCCGCACTTCAAAGCTTTTGTCCTGCTCCAAGCTCACTTCTCGCGCATGCAACTCCCCGTCGACCTACTCAAAGATCAGGAGATTATTCTTCGCGGCATCCTTAACCTTCTCTCTGCCAGCGTCGACGTCCTCTCCTCCGAAGGCCACCTCAACGCCACCGCAGCCATGGAAATGTCTCAGATGATCGTGCAAGCCATGTGGGACCGCGACTCGCCACTCAAGCAAATCCCGCACTTCAGCGACGAGCTCGTTGCTGCGGCAAATGGTATGGGCGTCAAGGATATCTTTGAGTTCATGGAGGCGATGGACCCTGAAGAGAACAAGGATCATGCGAAATTGTTGGCGAAACTGGCATTGAGCAACGAGCAGCTGAGAGACGCGGCGGCTTTCACGAACGACAAGTACCCCAACGTCGACGTGGCGTTTGAGATCGAGGACCCCGAAAACGTCACTGCGGGCGAGCCGGCACAACTCAGCATCACCATCGAGCGCGAGGCCGATGACGAGGAGGGCGAAGGTGCTGAAGTCGACACGACAGTGCACGCGCCGTTCTTCCCGGCTGCGAAGGCGGAGAATTGGTGGTTGGTTGTGGGTGATGAGAAGGAGAAGAGCTTGTTGGCCATTAAGCGGGTGACGTTTGGGAGGAAATTGAGCACGAAGTTGGAGTATGTGGTGCCGAGTGCGGGGAGGAAGACGTTGACGTTGTATTTGATGAGTGATAGTTATGTTGGCGTGGATCAGGCGCCGACTTTTGAGGTTGAGGTTAAGGAGGGGGAGGAGGAGGAGGAAGAGGAAGAAGACGATGGGGATGAGGAGATGGAGGGATAGGTTAGAGAGGATGCTAAGGTGTTGATTGTATGAGAATAGACGTGGTGGAATAGGATGTATATGTGATTATGCTCTTCAATGTCCTCTGTCTGAACATGACTTCTGTAAAAAGTCCTTCTCCTGGTTAATGAAGTCGTCAATTGCTGAGCTCGTGACTGCATTGTCTCGTTTGACGTGATATCATGCTCGATCGCATGTACTCGAGTAAACTAGTTCGGAGGCCTACACCGCAAATTCCTACCATACGCATCACCCATGGAGCACATTCAACGCGACTCCGACCACCTTTTGCAGTACTTCGCGATCACTCTCAAGAGCCTTTGGCCCAAAGGTATGCGGCCTCGACCACCAATACTCCTGTTTTTCCACATCATAGTACACTCGCTCTCAACAAATCGTATCTCCGGTGATGCCACCAGCTCATTCATTTCTTGCCTTTCTTCTTCTTCGAGCTCGTCGGCGTGGTTGGTGTACTCTTGACCGGCGACTGTGGCTCCTCCGCCGGTCCACCACCTTCAACGAGAACAGCATCCGAATCATCACTCGATGTCCTGCTCTGCACTTTCTTCTCCACCATCTGCTCATGCTCGTTCTTTCCCTCCTTCACCTTCTCATCCTCAACGCCGATCTCCTCCAAAAACCCCGCCCTCACACTCTCCCTCCTCCGTTCCCAACTCTCCTTCTCGTCCTGCCTCGACTCCTCCACCTTCTCCAACTGCTTATCCAGCATATCTCTTCCCACCATCTCGCTCGCGCTCTGGAAGATATATGTGCCCCACTGCACAGGCCCCGCACTCAGCGCGTTCGCTTCCTCGACAACTTCCCGCAGCTCGGCCTCCATTTCCTTCTCCGCTACCTGGAACCGCTGCCATAGCTCGTCGCTCACGCTGCCCCGTTGCAGCAGCTGCTGGAGCGCAGGTTTGGCATTGCGTAGGCTGATGATGCGTTGGATGTCTTCTTGGGCGCGACGTAGCAGGGCGGCGCGGAGGAGACTGTCGGGCACTTTTTCTTTGTCGGTGGAGGAGAGCTCGAGGAGGGAGAGGTAGATGTTGCGTGGGGTGTGTGTTGGGAACCAGGGTTCGAGGGAGAGGGACTTGAGGAGTTGACGGCGGCGGTAGAGGTAGGAGAATGTGGCGAGGGAGCCGATCAGGGTGGTGAGGTAGGCGAAGGGGAGGAGGAGGGAGAAGTAGTCGATTTGAAGGAAGGAAAACATTGTGGTTGTTGTGTTTATTTGCGCGAGCTATCGGCACATCTAGTGGGTTGAAGAGGCCGTCGTCGAGAGGGTGACAGATCAGGCGAGATAGCAGTGGACTCTTGTGTCTCTTGTGTTGTTTCAGGCCAATGTTTTTGTCGCTGTACAGGACAGCTCGCGCCAAGGGATTACACGTGTCAATTTGTGCTATGACGATCACCTTCTGTCACTTCTCTAAGTTTATGAGAGCGAGCACAACCTGAGCGTGCCGGCTCTCACCTATAACACCTCTTACCATCTTCTCCGACCTTTCGTACTCGATAGCGCCTACATATCAGTCCTTTCTGCACCCTTTAATCTGATCTTGCTCTGCGCCTCTGTCATGCTCCTACGCTTCCAGAGCCGAGATGGCCAGTTTCGCCTCACAGCAGAGCCGACTACAGAATTCCAGTCCTTACTTTCACAGATCCTAGAAAAGCTACCACCGGACACCGAGCCTGCCTCGGTCAGTCTCAGCAACAAGCCACAAGGAGGGGATGCACGAAAGCTCTCGCAACTGAAGGGTGTGACGATACAACAAGTCGGATTGAAGTGAGTGAACTCGCTATGAGAGGGGTCTCGACTGTGCTAACAACTTAGGCATGGCGATCAATTATACATCCAATTCACAGCCAAAGACGCACCTTCGAACGGTCATGCTGAAAAAGCAGGCGCACCATCCATCACACCTGCTGCACCCACGAATGCAGAAGTCGCACTACTGAAGAATCCTTGGGAGAGCGTTAAGCAATCTGAACTCGACAATAGCCTGGATAAGCAAGAAGGGAGGATCCCGAGAGGCAGAGACCAGAAGATGTGTCGGCATGGACCGAAAGGCATGTGCGACTACTGTTCACCTCTAGAGCCATATGCACCGGAGTACATGCTCGACAAGAAGATCAAACATATGTCGTTCCACGCATACCTACGCAAGCTCAACGCCGGAAAGAACAAGCCAGAGAACAAGAGCTCGTACATGCCACCGCTCACTGAGCCATACTTCCGAGTACGAAAGGACTGTCCTTCTGGCCATGCACCTTTCCCAGCTGGTATCTGCACGAAATGCCAACCCAGTGCCATTTCATTACAGCCACAAACGTTCCGCATGGTAGATCACGTCGAGTTTGCACAGTTCGAGATCGTCGATCGCTTCCTGAACTCTTGGCGACGATCTGGTAATCAGAGAGTTGGTTACCTCTACGGAAGATACGAAGAGTACAAGGAGGTTCCGTTGGGCATAAAGGCAGTTGTGGAAGCAATATACGAAGCACCTCAAGTCGATGAAATGGACGGGTTGAAGCTGAACGACTGGGAGAATGAGAAAGAGATTGATGCTGTTGGTCGACTTTCAGGTCTAGAGCAGGTCGGCGTGATCTTCACTGATCTCATCGATGCCGGAGCAGGCGATGGAACGGTCGTCTGTAAGCGCCACATCGACTCTCACTACCTGTCATCTCTAGAAGTCATGTTTGCTGCGCGACAACAGGCAAATCGTCCCAAACCAACGAAGTGGTGCGATACTGGACGATTCGGTTCGAACTTTGTCACCTGTGTCATTAGTGGCGATGAGGATGGGCAGATCGCGATATCGTCCTTCCAAGCTTCAGAGACAGCTGTGGAGATGGTACGCGCCGACATTATCGAGCCGTCTTCAGATCCATCACAGATCATAGTTCGCAATGAGGAGGAAGAGGCTGGACTAGGTCGTGTTCGCTACATCCCAGAAGTCTTCTATCGTAAGAAGAACGAATATGGCGCGAACGTCCAGGAGAATGCGAAACCCAGCTTCCCTGTCGACTATCTACTGGTAACTCTGACACATGGTTTCCCGAACGACCCCAATCCGCAGTTCTTGAAGAACGCGTTTCCCATAGAGAATAGAGAAGCGCTTGGAGAAGGACAGGATATCAGTGCAGTAGCAAAACAACTCGGTATCAAGAGAGGGTCGAAGCCGAACGAAGCAGAGATCACAAAGGCTGTGTCTGACTTTCACCTTCTGTGCTTCCTGCGGACTGTGGGAATCCTGGGCGAGGTAAGTCTGCTTAAGTTATTAGCTTGTGCTATGCTGACCAGTGTTTCCTTCTGGTTAGGACGAAGAACCTTTATTGCATCGTCTCGCTCGCACGCATGCGAATGCAGACGCATTCGAGCTTTTCGACAAGCCAGGGTGGAAGACACTCCTTACAATACTATCAGAATCCGGTATGCGCCCTCCCAAACGTCCCTCCCCCTTTGACGGCAATGTATCTTCGTCGGACGAAGACGGTGGACTGTCACGTCGGCTTGGTGGAGCGAGTTTGGGTCTGCAGAGGCCTGGCAGTAGCCGTGGTGACAGTGGATCTGTGAAGAGGAGGAAGTGGTGATCCGCGTGGGAAATAGAACAGTCAAGATTTTCATGAACATTACGGGAAAAGATGAATGAGCATATGAGCATATGAAAGGACGGAATAACGAAGGAGGACATGATACCCAAGCATCTCAGGGCGTTTCACAATTGCATTTCCTCTTTAACCTTACGAGAGAAATGAAGCTAAGATATCATACCTGTCTATAGCATGAACCTAGTAGCTCCACGTAGCTTCGAACACGACGTCCCGGGTGCCACACACGCCACGAACTGCGCCATCCTGGTACACGAGACCTATAGATACGGCACAATCCCCCAAGCACACACACGCAGCGCAATTTCGCAGGCACTACAAGATGCGTCGGGAACAGGACAAGAACGACGATGACTACCGTATATCGATAGCGCAAGAAGTGCGTAGGCTTCGAGGCATGATACAAGGCAGGAGAGGGTAATTGGCTATACGACTAAACCCTGAGGAAGAGTTCCAATTCCCATTGGGTAGACAGTTGGGAAGTGTATGGTCAGAGCGCTCCAGCGTATCAGAAATTTGACCCAGATCGAGCTGCAGCAGTCAGGCTCTAGTCTCGTTGTGGTTTGCTCAGATATTATAGATGGGAAACTGATAGAGTGAGAGTGAGACTATAGCTCATCTTCTCGCCGTTCTACTAACTGCAATTCTTTTCCAACCACTCCAGCCACTGCTCCTTCGTCCAGCTACTGCTAATCTCCTTTGCCTCAACACCATCAAACAGGACCGTGGGCGTAACATGCACGCCTGTCAACCTTCCCATCTTCGTTATCGTCTTCACATCGTCCGTCACCCCATTGCCTATATTCAGCCCTCCATCCTCTCCCGGCGCATCCGGCACCTTCAGTAAAGCATACATTTCTTCTTCATCCACGTGCACACTTTCTGCACCCAACTTCGCCAGTCGCCGATACGTGGCATTACGCGTTTCATTCACCACATTGACATCGAAGTACTCCTTCTGGTGCGCAAACAGCGCTTCGCTGAATGTCCAGAATCTGTCAGAGTGGCTGCCGGTCAAGCGCAGAATGGCGAGGCCGGCTTCATGAACAAGTGTGGAAGATGGGTGCCATGGCTGGATTTGCTGGCGGAATATGAACACGACTTTGTCTTTGTACGCTACATCTTGGGCGAACACAGTGTCAAAGACACCGGTGTAGAGAGTGTTGAAGATCTTGGCCGAAAAGGGACAGACGTAGTCGAGGTCTGCGAAGCTACGGATTAGAAGGTAAAGTCCAGGAAGCTGCGTAGAACCTTAGAGGCACTGTATCGTGACCGGAGACTTACACAACTCGACTGTGTGAGGTGTAGACACGTTGTCCTTGCGCTCTAGTTTATGACCAGCGAATTTCTATACGGAGCTGTTAGTAACATGCTTGACGGTCTTACGTGCATGCAAGACTTTACTGGTGGAAGTGCCATGATGTGAAAATAGATAGATGGAGTGTTTGCTATGGACGAAACCGGAACCCAGAGCTGAACTAGCTTCCTGCCAAGTTCTAGCTAGAGCAGATAACGCTTATCACTATAGCTTCTTTCTGGTGAAGGTGTGAGCTGAGGTCATTCTGAAGCTTGCTGACGTTATCTCGCTCTTCTCGGTGGAAATCGTCCCGACGGCACGTGGCAGCGCATCACTTTTTGTTTGGCCGAGCTCAATGGCGCGATATAGAGCTCTTCATACTTGTAAGAGGAGAGCTTGTTGAAGATAGTAAGATCACACATTCCACGACTCTCAACCCAACACGACATCCACAATCATGTCGACCGAAATAAGCACGAAGGACGCGCCATCCTCAGCAGACCACTCACACTCCAATGGCATCACCACTACTCCCTCCGCCGACGCCCTCGTCACTTCGTCTGATCCCTCGCACCCAGCCAACACCATCGCCCGCCTCTGCGCGCACTTTTACACCCTAGGCTGGTAACTCCTCATCAACTTTTACCTATCGCAGCCACCATCTCTGATGATTACAAAGGGTAACCGGCACCGGCGGCGGCATGTCCATCTGCTCCCGCTCCCACAGCTACATTTACCTCGCGCCCACCGGCGTCCAAAAAGAGCTCATCTCCCCCTCCGACATCTTCGTCCTCCCCGCCTCCGAAACAAGCGTCCGCGACGCCCAAGGCGGCCGCATCAGTCACCACGCCCTCCCTTACGTCCGATGGCCGCGTCCACTCAATCCCAGCGCATGCACCCCGCTCTTTCTCGCTGCATTCAGACTACGAGGTGCCGGCTGCGCTATACACACGCACTCGCAGTGGGCTGTGCTAGTGACGTTACTGCTGGAGCGGGATGCCGTAGGCGCGACGGGGAATCCGGACGCGAACGCGGATGTCTTTGAGATTGAGCGGATTGAGCAGATCAAGGGGATACCAAAGGGGCCTGGGCAGCAAGGCAATATGGGGTTCTTTGAGAGGTTGAGGATACCGGTGATCGAAAACACGGCGAAAGAGGAGGATTTGACGGAGGCGTTGGAGAAGGCGATGGAGGTGTGGCCGAATACGTATGCTGTGCTGGTGAGGAGACACGGAATTTACGTATGGGGAGAGGCAAGTAACGTCCTTCTTTCGTTGCCGGATCATGCTAACATGACTGTAGGATGTGGCAAGGGCGAAGACGATATGTGAGAGTCTGGATTGGATATTTAGGTTGGCGGTGGAGATGAGGGGGCTGGGGTTGCCCTGGGTGCCGTCGTCATGAAGGAAGGAAAGAGAAGGGCGTTAATAGTACACAGCCACAGGCTTCTGTTCAATGTTCTTGCCGTATTATTGTACATGAAACATGGAGACCCTATGTTTCAGGAATCGTGGGGAACTGCCATTGAAAACACCGCAGATCTTTTATTTGTCTCCATTTGCCTTTGAAAATGTTATTACAAGCTCGATTACCGTGTCGTTTGCTTCAAGCTAGCAGACCACTCACTCGACATCTTCCACACACATATAGCCTTCGCGCAGTCACCATAAAAAAATGCTTCGCAACCACCAAGAAAGCAGTCCCGAAAGCACAACCCAACATCCTCCCCAAACAACCGCCGCCAAAAGCCTTCCAGCCCTCGAGTAGCAAAGCCACACCGCCTGCGCCACCGACTGCATCACCCAAGCTATTCACAGGCTCACCAAGAACACCATTACTAGCGACAGCTGAAGTAGGCAAAGGTGAAACACCTCGATCCAAGAATAGCTAGAGTAGCAGAACTTTGCGGCTGATTCAAGAATTGTCATATCGAAACAGGCGCATACCCAGAAAGCCTCCTCATCTACAATGCCGGCACCGGTCGTACAGTCTTCATCGCATCCGTCCGGTTGACGGGCATCTTCATCGCCATATTCGCGACATGCTTCATAGCGCCAGCATACTACTACTCGGAGCATGAACCCACCTGGATGGTTCCAGTCGGTACGTCCTGCCCCCTCCTCGCCTCGTTCCCTCCACTCCGTCCACCGCAATTAACACACCTCCCCCCCCAGTCCTCGTCGCCGGCGCCATCCC
>Ga0268246_10000237_pt1 | contig 30148 bp, 13 predicted proteins | sample AgamicOrSfe_FD_200242 | JGI IMG/M metagenome (GOLD analysis project Ga0268246, IMG submission 200242) | Agave microbial communities from Guanajuato, Mexico - Or.Sf.e (v2) (version 2) | ecosystem: Host-associated > Plants > Phyllosphere > Phylloplane/Leaf | place: Guanajuato, Mexico | collected...
ATCAAAGCTACAAGAGCTAAAATAAGGGCCGAGAAATCCGCCAAGGTTCGGAGCAATGCTGCTCTCTCGAAAAACTCAAGCTAGGCACATACATTTTTGGAAGCGCAGCAGATCTAGCTACACGCTACCGCTTTCAGTTCGAAGCCTGCGCATCCAAAGTCGAGCGCAGCACGAAAGCTCTAGTGCTCCGATCAGCCAAGTTCTCGTTTCAAGTTATGACAGATGCACTTCTTTCGACTTCGCAGTCGCGGTCTTCCTGTGAATTTCCGCAAAGCCGGCACTAGCAGCAAGTTTCCATCTCCTGCAATCCTAGCACGGCACATATTCAAAATCTCGACTTGCATGATTTAGCCACTTTCCAAGCCAAAGACATCTTGAGGCTTTGAGTCCAGAGAGACCACGACAATCTCACTCTTTTCTTTTCAGCACGACTACAAACAGCACATACTCGACTTTCTGCATCGTCCACATTTAGCGGCACTTTCAAGCTATGAATTAGAATCAGATACGATGAGTATGATCTTCAGCACCGTCACTAGGTAGTTCGTTAGACGATACAGCACATCAGCACATACAGCACGTTCAGACTTTCCCGACTCTTCACATACTGTACTAGGACATTAGTCTGGGCGAAACCTCCACGGCACTCTCCCCATAACTCTCTCAGACTTCTGTCCTATGACAGTATTCAGCACCTTCTTACATCGAATGCTTCTAGACGGGCATTGCGCTTTCCTATTTCCTCAGCACAATCAGCACGACAATTCCAGCACTTTCTAAGAGAGCAGTTTCGATGCTACAGTAGAGCACGACCACAATTCACACTGCACAATGCGCGGATGACGAAGCGAGCGAGCAACAGCGAAGTCTCCTTGCAAAATTTCCAGGCGAATCAGCCTGGTCTAATCTAGTCTAGTCTACTTTCCTTGAGCATTACCAATGAAATCTTTCGTTTCCCCATTTCCTGTTCGCATTATGGAGACCATCATCCCTCAATCACTACCTGTCCCTGACATACTCATCCACCTCTTCCTCCTCCTCCGTAAACAACCTCAATACCGCCGCCCTCTTCGCCACCATCTCCTCCCACTCAGCCTCATCCGTACTCTGCGACGTGATAGCTCCGCCGGCGCCGATATGCCAAATCTCTCTTGCTCCTTCCCTCTCCACTTTCTTCCCAGCCGTCTGGCCCTCTTCCTTATCATCCTCCACAGTCCCGTCCGCCTCCTCCTCCCCATCGCTGTGCTCCTTAGTATCGGCCTGTTGCATACCCTCAGCCTCAACATCATCACCCCACCGCCACGCCGCCCTAATCAAGACGCTCCAGTCCCCACCTCCACCGACATCGAAGTACCCCAGCACTCCTGCATACACGCCTCGACCCTGCGCGCCTTCAAGCTGTTGGAGCAGTTGACAAGATCGTGCCTTGGGTGCGCCCGTCATGCTGCCGGGTGGAAGTGAAGCAGCGAGGACGTCGATAGGCGTCGGCTGTGCGGTAGTCCCATGAGCGTCGTTATCTGTCCTTTCTGCAGGGCCCGTGGTCACCAGCGTTCCCTCAATAACACTAACTAACTGCCACACAGTCTCGTACTCCTCCACGCCCATGAGCTTCGTGACTTTAACGTTTCCTGCTCCCAGCACGCCGTGGAGATCGTGTCGGATTAGGTCGACGATCATCAGGTTCTCGGCGCGCTCCTTGGGTGTCGCGAGGAGGGCGTGGGCTTGGGAGGGAGAGATGGGGGAAGAGGGGGATTTGCGGAGGGTGCCTTTGATGGGGCGGAATTGGAGGGTTTGGGTTTGTGTGTGAGATGTAGCAGTTGAAAGTGAGGTTGAACGTTGAGGACGCGTCCAGCTGAGGAAGCGCTCGGGACTGCTGCTGAGGATCGTGAGTGTGTTGGAAGAGTCCGCGGTGCGGGAATCCGAAGTCTGGAGATGAAGATATGCTGAGAATGGCGCAGGGTTGAGACGGCGAAGGCGCTTGTGGAGTTGCTGCACTGGTCGTGGTGGGCAGTGAATGTGTGTTGTGTCGGTAAGACAGAGCTCGTATGACTCGCCATCCCGAATGAGGGATTGGCAGCCGAGTACTTTCGCGCGGTAGGCGGTTTCAAGTGGGCCGTGGAGTGTTGGGGTCGTCGAAGGTTTCGTTATGTATGTGGTCTTGGGTGCTGCTCTCGTGCCGGCAGGCTTATCTGCTTGTTGGAGCTTGGAAAGTGTCGTCTCAAGCCAAGCATGGTCGTCTTTTTTTATGCTGTGGATATATATTTGACCTTCGATGTGATCAATGACTATGCTGCGCGTGACATAGACAAAGGCCATGTCTGGACGACCTGTATCTGCCGTGTTTGCTTGTACACCTATTGTGTCCAGGCATGCTTCGTAGGAGATGAAGCCGATCAGTCCGCCCCAGAACGGTACTCCGGCGGGGCCATCCCTAGCAGCATTTCTACTCATGAAGTGCTTCAGGTATTGGTAGACGTTGGAGACGTGTACTGAAGTACGTGTTGAACAGGTACTAATGAACGTGGTGAGGGTGTGAGATTTTGTGCGGTATTCAATGTGTAGCGAGTCCTTGGGGCCCAGTATACCCAAGATACTGTATCGACCAGTCTCTGGATTGACTGGATGTCCATTTGCAAGCATGCCGGACTCGAGCAGGACGACTTCCTGGGAAATTGACTTCGTGGCACCTGCAACTTGAGTTACATCAAGACCGTGAAGTGGCAATTTCAGCCACTGCACTGTTTGGCGCGCCACTTCAGTCGTGGCCATCAGATTCTTGTCTCGAGGCTCGCTGATAGCTGAAGGCAGACGAGCTGGAGTCTGGACGTATCTCCGATGCTCCTGAGACCACTTCTGCGCTGCTTTCCACCAATTTGTGATGATGTTTGTTCCCGACTTCAGCTCAGAACAGATAGACTCAGGGTGAAATTGAACTCCCCAAAATGGCTTCATCCGGTGCTTGATCGCCATCAGTGTTGGTCCATTATCGACTTCGTCCAAGACCCAGGCCAGTGGCCGTATCTCTGGACATGCGGCTGACGGGTCATACAGTGCCTCTGCAACGCAGTACCTTTGCTCGAGCAGATCCACATGTAAAGAGTGGTACTGCGTAGTCACAACATCTCCCACATCCTCGAAGATGTCAGTATGATAATGCTGAACATGCTCAATGACACCATGTCTCGGCTCCTTCAGCTTCCTCACTTGAGCACCATACGCGCATGCTAGGCTTTGAAAGCCCAAGCATATGCCAAGCACAGGTAGTATATCAAAGTCTGACAAAGACCACAACTTTGCGATCAGTCCAACATCACAAGGATTGGTCGGGGAACCAGGCCCGGGTCCTGCAAGCACTGCATCATAGTCCTTCAGCAACTCTAAGAAGCTCGCATGGTTGTCCAGATATCTAGGGTCATCAATTTTGACGACGACGACATGAGCGCGAATCTGCTCCGTCAGCAACGCCGCGATATTGTTAGAGAAGGAGTCGTATGCATCCAGGAACAGGATACGAGGCGCCGAACCGGACAGTGTACTGAGCGGCATCCACCTTGCTCGTCGCTACGACGAGAGCGTATGAAGATGCCTAGCTTTTTTAAATTTCTCTCGGGCCGAGTCATGAAACGAGAAACCTCCCCGAAGTGGCAGAGCACAAACAAGCAGCAACTCTAACTCTAACCTCAAGCAAATCGCAGTTGTTATTCTAACGAGATCCGCTTCACCGCGAGAGATGGTCACTTGATGTTAATGTCACCAATTAAGCATCGTTAGAGATGTTCCAGGAAAGCATCGTGGTTATCACGGGCGGGCGTTGCACCACATTTCATCGCGTTCATAGAAAATATGAAACTGAAAGAGAGGACTTGATGTGTGATGTTTCAAGCAGCTCGAAGATGATGTGGCGGATGACTCGAAACAAGGGGTCCAGCTACCGCATTCGGCTGCCGTGTCACGATCTAGTCACTTGAAACTCTTCTCTGACGGCACTCTTCCCCGCAGAACAAAGACACGAACATGTATCTTGCAAGCGACCCTTGGTCCCGAGACACTATCATATTGGGTGATGCATGGCCCTGGGCATTTCATAACTTTGCAAACAAGCGGTACAGAACTGCGGTTGATCTCGTCCTCACTGTACTGATCGACCACTGTGCTGCCTGCGCAGCATCGCGCGAAGAAATGTCTCACTGGAGGGGTACGGCACTCCCGGCGAATTCATTCCTTGAGGCAGGTACCAACATTCTCGATGAGCCTTGGAAATTTCTGGACCCGATCCCATTGATCTGGCACGGTGAAAGCATGTCGAGATATATGATGGACCAGGACACGCAGGACTATTGGGACACTGTGATCGCGGATGAGTGCCAACAGGAAATCAACATGATTGGCTCGCGGTCACTATCTGAGCCGCCTCCGTGCCTGGTGAGTATTGTTGAGGATGTACATAACAACACTGCTAAATTTGCGGAAGCCACCTTTCACGCCACGACCGTCCCCGTCACCCCTGATGAGGCTTCCTATGGAGCTGCGTTTCATGATCATGGAGGAACTATCGCAGCCCAAAACTAGTGATGCATACGGAAATAGCCTGGGCACTACACGAACCAAGGAGGGCCAGCTCTCTGCCGAAAATCTCTCCTGGGTTTTGCATTGGACAAGACTTCGGGGTGTATGTAGACAGCTGAAGCTTGAGGCTGATGCGCACATTTGTCGATGGATCCAAAGTCACGATATCTCAGTTCACGCCTGGGATCTGACAGGTACCTCGGATGTGCCCGTTGCACTCTTCGCCAAAGTTACTCGACTCACCGTCTTCTTCGACGTCCTGGATATTGACAAAGGTGATGAAGAGCAAGAGCCTGAAGAAGTCAATATCGCTCTCTGGCAGGACTACAAGAAGGCACTCCACTTCCTTGCACTCATGCCGCAACTCAAATCGCTGACAATACGATGGCGGGCCGATTCGAATGATGCTGTCACCGATGATTCCATAGACGAGCTTCAAAACAGACTGATACCGGACATCTTTCAGACCCTGTACAACTGCTCACCCACGGATATGCAGTGCTTGGAGTCCATAACATTTGTCGGGTTTGAAGATCCTGACCACCTGATCTACGAAGAGCTATGCGGTATGGTTAAGGCAGATGAGGAGCTGAGAGCTCTGACAGTTCACTACGTTGGACGTCCGACAATGGAGTTCGTGGTTTGAAAGGCAGCGATGATCATTGTAGCTGTTCTTAAGCTCATACAAAGAGACAGCCAAATACCTTCTGAAGAAGCAGGCATCAAGAGTAGTAGTACGAGCTCTCTGGAGGATCCCCAGACACATGGAAGGTACAGGCTGCCAGTAATGAGGAAGCAGGACATGTTATTGTCGACTTCTTTTGAGCACTCATGTACATACAAGCCACTCTTCCGCAAAGCTCTTGTCCCAGAAGTGCGCAATCCAGCAGTAAGCTCTCGCTGTGCCCTACAGTCAACTGTGAGCAACCCAGTCTCGACCCCCAAAATATGCGCTTCCGACATGCCTTAAACTTTGTGATCCGCCAGATTGAACTGCTTGCTCTTGAACTTCCCCACAATCTTCCGAACTCCCCACAATCTTTCCAAAACAAGCATGAAATATGAATAACCTCCAAAAAGCTGAAACCAAGTCAAAACAACATGCCCAGTCGCCACAGAACTCATATGAAGCAAAAAGTGAGGCCAAAAAGGCCAAAAGAATTGCGTGCGTCGAGAATCGAACTCGAGGCTAGTGCATGGCAAGCACCAAGGTTACTGTGGAAATTGATCAGTTAAGAGATCGGATTAGAAGGGAGAGATGTTAAACTCACCCACTACCCCACGCACGCTCTTATTCATGGTGTCCCAAAAACATAATGTTGTATATATACCATTCGTAAAATCGTGTAAAGATGAGTTTGGAGCTTCTTTGTCAGCATCACCCATTTTACCCGGTATAGCCTCTTCATCGACTCTAGTAGAACATATAATAATCCAACGGCACTTAACCTCTAGCTGTGTAGCAACTCATTCAACATGGCAGACCAAGCTACTGTATACCACCTCGCATGCCACTGCCAAACCCACATACTCCAACTCACCCTTCCCACAGAAGGCTCGTCTTTTGAAACCGGCGTATGTGACTGCTCGCACTGTCTCAAACGACGCATCGTTTGGGGTCAAGCCCCCAAGGGTAGTCTGAAAGTTATCAAAGGTGTAGGCATGAATGGTGTCAAGTTGCAAGAATACGTGTTCGGAAAAAAGGCTTACGAACATCAAGTGAGTTCAGGGCATGGACGAGAACGAGGCTGAACAAGCGCGGAGGAGAGAAGGCTGAGGCGGAGACGCTAACAGCTGCTGTATTATAGTTCTGTGGCAAATGCGGAACACACATGCTCGGCAACACGTTCAAGCCTGATGCTGAAAGTTACTACTACAATGTGAGTGCGCAGCGCTGGCACTCCTGTTGTACCTGGACATCCTAATCACGCGTCACAGCTCCGAGCGATTCGCGACGACCACTTTGACCTATGGAAGCACAAGCTGACCACGTTTGTCACTGCCATCTCATATTTATCTGCTCACTCTCTGAACCATTTCCAATAGATACCACGCCCTTGACCGCGCCCCCGTCTACGTCCATCCCACGCTGGATGACCTCCCAGGCGCAGCAAAGTACCTCACCCAGCTCAGCGATGACGATGGCTCCATGATATATACAGGATCATGTCACTGTCAAGCCATCAAGTTTGCAGTAAAAAGCGTGCCACTCGAGGAGGCGGAAATCTGCGATTGCGCATGTTCGATATGCATTGGCGTGAGTCTCTTCATTTCACTTGTGGCGAGGTGAAGAAGCTAATAATCTTCGCAAGAACGGCGTCCTCTGGCTTTACCCACCACAGCGAAACGTCTACTTCTACCCAGCCAAGTCTGCTTCGACACCATCAGTACCAGCTGAAGGTTTGCTGACCAGGTACACTTTCGGCTTGGGCAAGAATGTCCATCGGATGTGCAAGACATGCGGTTGCCAGGTATTCGAGGCGCGTGAGGTAAGTCTCATTGTATATCCGTCCACGCCAAAGTTAACTCGATCCAGCCTGACGACCCAGAAAGCGGCTCATTTGGCGTGAACATCACTTTATTGAGCAATATCGGTGACTACTTTAGCGATGCACAGGGTATGGATACCAATGGGAAGCAGCTGGAAGGTAAAGGAGGGGCTGTATTGAAGGGGTTGGAAAAGGATGATGAAGCGAGATCGAGGGTGCCAGTGTACAAGTTGAATCTGTGAGACATAGCGTGCTTGAGTACTACAGTCACAGGACAGAAGTCTAAAAGCCTTTTGGGAGAGTGCCGTAGGGATCTCGTTCAGACTTGTGTCCTAGTACTGTAGATCGCTGCCCTTCACAAAACCAAGACGATGAGGTAACACGGCGATAATGAAGTAGAATCAAGCAAGACTCACAAGGACGACATCGATCAATAACAGCTTACCTGTGAGACATAGCGTGCTTGAGTACAGTACTAGAACACAAGGCTGAATGGAATCCTCAAGTGTTGTGAGTGACTGATCGAGTGCAATGCCATTGAGATAAAACGTCGTTGTAGCATTGTTACCTCGTAATGAAAACAGAAAAGATCTAATATACAATGATTACTCCTTCTCGCCGGAAGGGGGTGCTTGTGCTGTGCTGAGAAACCAAAACGCCGGAAAAGTCACAAATCCCACCGCAAAAAGGAAACCCATCTTGCTGTGCGCTATTGTCTGTTCGCCACCCTCTTACTGCTCTAGTCGCGTTCCGGCCTCCTGTTCTGCGGGACGACAGGCTCGTGCTCGTTCGCCAGTCTCGTAGGTGAGTCCTGCTCGGAGGCTGCACGTAAGGTTAGATTCTCGAGTGTAAGGCTGTCAGCTTCCTGAACAGCATCACCCTGTACAACAGGATGCATCGTGTCCCATGCATCTTGTAGAGCGACGGCGCTAGCGACGCTGTTTAGTGCGATTGCGATCTCCTGATCGACTCCGGAAGCCCAGAGTTGGTGCTCTAGCTCACCACGCGCAACCCTCTCCCGCACGCTGTTCATGTACTCAGGAGTCAGCATGCCCCGTTCAGCGAACAGTTGGAGCAGAGAGCCACCTTCAGACAAGCAATTCAAGATTAGAGTGCGTAAATCTTCCTCAACCTCCAGAACAGCCTCCGTAGGTGCGTGAAACATGTCCTGTAACCCTCGGTGGATAGGAGATTCTGGCTGCTGAACCGGCGGAACAGTGATTGTGAGGTGTGCGGGCTGGGGAAGACCATCTCCGGCGGCGGCGGCGGCGGCGGCGGCGAGCAGCTCCGAGTGTAAGGCCGACCCAAAGCCGGCGCCCTGCTCAGCCTGTTCATCCTTGCCCTGCTCAGCCTGCTCAGCCTGTTCCTCCTCCTCTTGCTTAGGAGGAAAGGTGTTCTCCTCATCATCGAGGAGCGTAGGATCTTGTAGCACCGGGGCAGCCTTTTTCTTTGACTTCTTGGCCGGCTTCTTGCTCGCCTTTTTAGTAGCCGCCTGTTCACCTCCATTATCGCCCTGTTCTGTCGGCTTGGTGCGGTCTCTGGGCGTGATGTGTTTCACAAACGCGTGTTCGGTGAGCATGTTGTTGAGCTCTTGGTAGTTGCCGAACACGGGAGGGCGAGGGAAGTCGATCAGTGAGAGGCGAGGAAACGAAGACGCTTTACCGTACTTCCAATCTGCACCTTGGATGTTCACGCCGAGAGTCTGGGCGTCTCGACCGAGCATTGCGCTGAACAGTCGTAATTAGCTTAAAAGCTTAGCAAGGAACATAGAGAAACGTACCGATCGTCAGCTGCGAGATACCGCAGTCCACCACTTGTGCGAACAACGGCAGCCTCACCGAACGAGAAGTTCGACATCTTAGGGCTGCCTTGTTTGTTCTCAAACTGAGAGAACATCTTGACGTGCTTGATGTTGTTCTGTTTGTCGGCGGTAGCCCTGTTCTTGCTCGCTAGGTCACGACCTTGCAGAATTGAGGTGTTCAGCACACCGGACGGTCTGCTCGCCATGTTCCGGAGTACGACCTGTCCTGCGTCGTCGTAAAGACCAGCAAGAGGCATTCCAGTGGCGGGGATGTCGGAGGCACTAAATACCGGTAGTTTTGGAAAGTCTGCTGGCACGCTGCTCGTTCCTGCAATGAATTTCCCAGGACCAGTATCGAAGCGGCGCGAACAGGGCAGTACAATCGTGACACCAGAGAGAATAACGGAGACGCTGTTCGGATCAGGCTGTTCTTGATCAATTTCTTCGCCGAGCACCGAGTCTGCTACCTGAGAGGTGTTCGCGCTGAGAGGGTTTTGGGGCTTCCTTTTACGTGAAGAGCTCACGGTCGGCTGTTCCGCAAATATAGGAAGAGGTGCGTATATGTCCTCGTGATATTCTTCATCTTCATCGTCGTAGTAGTCGGTGTCTGCCTGTTCGCCACGAGCTTCAATGCTCGCAACGACGTCGTCGATGTTCTGATCGGCACGATCTTCTTCCTCCCGTTTTACATCCAAGTAGTCGTCGTTGTGGTGATGTTCAGACATAGTAGGTTGTTCGGTGCTGGCTGTTCTGTTCTGTAGGAGGTATGATTCTGTTTAAGTAGTGTCACTGAGCAGAAGTAGCAGTAATCAAGTAGGCAGTATTGTGTGCAGAGGTAGAGTATGATTGAGAAAAGAGAGTTGTTCATCGAGCACGGCAGGATCTATAACTATAGCAACGAGCAGGGCGGGGAGGCTGGGTAAGCTGGGTAAAATGGCAGCGAGAGAGCGTAGTTCTGAAACAAGAGCCTGTTTTGAAACAATAACAATCTGAAACGGGCAGTATTATGGATATCACAACTCATCTCTGACAATAGCCAGCTGTTCTGCGATCGATGAGGCTTAAAGCGTGCTCTCTCCCGTCTTTCTGAGCGTGCTCAATGTGGTAGTCATATCAATAGTGTTCACAGCTGTTCACATAGAAAGCGATAGCAAGGCAATGGGTTTTGGGACATGGGAAACATCGATATGCTACTAGAGCAAAGGCGAGAGAATACTTCTCGATATTATCTATGATGTGATACATTTAGATCACACGGCTCGGCGCAAAGGGTGCTCGGTCTCAGTACTCAGCGATCAGGATGTTCGATATTGTGTAGTATGCTTGATGTGCTGTAGAACAAAGCGATACGTGGTGTGTGGAGCGGCGGCGTGCGGAGCCCCATCTCCGAGCTCAACTTCAGTACTTCGCCGAGAACTGAACACCACCAAAGACCTGTCCTCATCGTCGCGCGTACTACGAGTGTTACTTCTTCCGCTCCCTCCCGCTTTGCTCTGCGCTGGTAATGCTCGATGCCTATTCGCTTCGCTGCTAATCATTGCTATATCACCCTAGTCTCTCCCCTCCTGACCCCTCCTGTTCAGGACTCATCTCAACCCTAACCCGCTGCCCACAGCTCAGATTCATGCGACCGCTACTGTCCTGCATACCGATGTATTCTGCGCCGCCACTGCTTCCAGCCGTTCTGCTCGTCAAGTTTGGAACCTCCCCGGTTGTTCCTGCACTTGCTCCCAAAATCGAAGAACACCTCGGCATACCCATTGACTGCAAGCACGATGGCGACACATGCTGGAAAGATTGCTCATACCTTGATTGCTGGGACTCTGGAGAACAAGACGCGCATCGACTGTTCGAGGTCACAGACCGACTGGCATAGCATGCACGAAGTATTGAAGAGATAGGCAGGCACGTATATACTGACGCCAGCTTCGACCAGGACACCTGAACAGCGTGGTTAGTGCTTCGACAGTGGCTGCTCAGAGTCGATACAGGTTGCGCTGTATCTTTTCGGCAATGAGGTACGTTTGGGTCTTGCTAGTACGACGCACCGCTGATCTGTCACTGACGCTTTGAGGTGTAGCAGAACAACAAGCAGAATAGTGGTACAGAGTGGAAGTCGCAGATTGGGATGATGGGGTTGAGAACCTCTGGGCAGTTGCGACGAGGACGAACGTGGAGGGATCGGCTGCCAGTAGGTGGTGCGGAAAGTGCTGAGCATGGCCGCAGAAGGTAAACTTGTATGTTCACTGACAAATACCTTCACGATGTGTTCCTTCCTGGTATACATCTGGTTAGACTTACCGAACTTCTCTCACCGCAGTACTTCCTGTTTCTCTTTCTTCTTGTTCAGTACTGTTTCACGTTATTCTGTTGTTGTTTTACCTCCTGTTCAGTACTTGTCTCACCGTGTTCGCCTCTTTCATATCAGAATGGATAGCCAAGCTCTCTTCGACTTCATTGGGACCTACGTGCAGCTCGAGGGGCTAGCAGCAGTCCGTCCTCAGATACCTCTACCCGTGTTCACTCCTCCATCTGCTGTTCTTTCTGCTTCTACTAGCTCTACCACTACATCTTCTTCCGTTTCTGCACCGTCGTTTGTTTCTACTTTCTCTCCTCCCACTACTACTGCTACTACTTCGTCAACTGCTCGTACCAACGCCTCCGCACCCTCCACTGAACAGGGATCCGTGGATAAACAGACTGTTCCGCTCACCCCTATCAAACTACGATATAGGAGTGATACAGTGCTCCCTTCCTACTTTCTGCCATCCTCACCTGAACACCCTGCTATCAGATGCAACGAACCGAACAGCCCTCTACAGTGGCCATCATCCTCACCTCTACGACAAGTTGATCTCCCTCCACCTGTTACAGCTGTTCAGCCTACTACGCCCGTCAAGAGACGCCTCCGAAGCAATCTGGTGAACAGCCCACTTCAGTGGCTATCTTCTTCCTCTCCACAGAAGCAAATTATAGGAGATATCGTCCTTCAAGATGCTGTTCTCTCGCCTGTTCAGCCTACAACCCCGACTCTGAACAGAAGACTTCGAAGCAATATGGCGAACAGCCCGTTCCAGAGTTTACCTTCCTCGCCAGGACAAGACCTTCCTGAGGATACCTCTGTTTCTCCTGTTCGCCCTGCTCTTCAGCCAACTAGCTCAATCCAAGAGCAATTACGGAGCTACGTGCTTCCCCAGACCCTTCCAGCCGAACAGACACCCAGCACCGTCCTACCTATCACCACACAACGCCTTCAGAGGAGGAGATTGATCCGCGGCACTAAAAAAGGCCATCGCAGGCTAATAAAGGCTGCTACTTTACCCCGGCAGAAGCCTCTCAGTACCTTGTCGCAGCCTGTTCAGCGGCAAATTCGTCGGTTCGATGCGATGTTCCTCAAGCAAGCCCGTGCTCTGCACGGCTGGGCATTGCTGAACAGAGGCAAGGTCGGCTACGATGCAGCGGATGTACTAGCGGCCAATACACCAGAACAGCTCGCCGAACAAGCACTCGAGCTTGTTCCGAATCAGGTTAAATATATCTTTGCGAGGGAGGGACCAATCGACCTGAAGGATCTAAAGAAGCTGATCAGCCTCTACCCCCCTACGACAATGGAAGGTAACTATCTAATTGTCGCCTACCCAGAGAACAGCAGCTTCTTCGCACTATACGGCGGCATGAGCCAGATGCTCGGCGGAACCCTTGCTCGGTGCACTGAACAGCACGCCAGCAAGTCATACCGTGCGGATCCGAAGAGAGAGCACAAACTCCTCTACAAAGTCATCGATACACCCGAACAGCCGACCTTGAACATTGGCGCACTTGGCCTCCTTAATGGAACAGATCTAGACCGAGATATTCTTTACTTTTATGAGGCATGCTGGGTTTCATTGTTCGGCCTCTACGATGAGGGAAAAGCACATGAACAAGAAATTCTCGACCTACCGCACTACGGTGCGGTACAGTTCGCTGGACATATGCATCCTACAAATGAGTCCTGCCCCCTCACCGAGCGCACAATCCGGCGGGGCGGCCAGCGGAACAGCGGCCAGTCGAACAGCGGCCAGCGGACGGGCGGACAGCAGAACAGCGGCCGGTCGTATATCAAAACGAGAACACCTGCGAACAGAATCTGTTCGGAGTGTGACACCGCACGGGATGAGTACGTACTTTATCTTAACCATCCAACAGAACAAGGGCTGTTCATCTGCCCGGCATGTTACCAGTATTGGAAAAAGAATGGGCACTTTGTTCGCAGGCTCAATAGATTCCCGGATGATCATGACGGCCAGTGCGAGAAAGATGGCTGTTCAGAGAGGCTACTTCCGTTCCACCGTGCCTGTAAATCTGGCCGGTGGTACTGTAGATATCATGGAGAGCGAAGTTGAGGTGGCGCAGGGGTTGTTCGTTTCATTGTCACCTGTACCTTTTCCTGCTTTTGGCAAAGGCCTGGTGCCAATGAGTTTAAGATGAAAGATTTATTTACTGCTCAAGCTATTGTCTCGTCTATATTTGCATTGTGACTTTCGACAAAAGTCCACTTCAATGCCGCCGCTTTCCTGTGGCAACTGGGTACAGTATTTTGACTTGGATTAAGCTTTTCGGAAGTTGTTTCATGTGTGCTGTTCGAGTGACTACAGTGTGGGGAATTCAAGGAGGTGTGCAGATCACGACCACGGTGCGAAGAGAAAAGCTTGAGCAATGAAGTTCATTTGTCATTGTCTTTAAAGTCTAGGTTACAGGAGGAAACTAAGCCAAAGCACAACCCTTTTCAAACACTTCCCAATTTCAACAGCCCGACGACAACCTCGACCATGCTTCAAGATTCACTATCACCTGGGATAAGGTTAGTAACTGATCATGCAATAATGGAATGACTCACTTCTGTCGGCAGAAAAGCTTCTGTCCCTTCTGAGACGTCTGCAACACGAGAAAACAGCATAAGATGTGCCAGCAATCAACCCAAAGAGGATCGAAAGACCGATGATGCCGGTCCAGATCACTGTTTTCTTGAGCTTTGCTTGCATGAAGTTCTCTGCTGTTTCGAGGTTGCGGAACGCCGGAAAGGTGTAACCGATCTCTTTGCATTTGGAGTCATGGTTACCCCATGGCGTGAACCTGCCAATATCGGCGACCTCGCAAAGAGCGACAACCTTGGTATCGCCGAGGGGTCGGAAGGCATTCTCGCATACAGTGTTGCAGTCCAAGGAAGAAGACACCTTGGTGTAAGCTGGCTTCTTCGGCAATACACGCTCATCGGATGTGTTTGTCGACATGCTGATATTCAAGAACTTGTCGTCACCGCAGACGGTTGAGTTGCTATTACACGACTCCACCAGAGAAGGCAGAATGTGATGAGCCTCCCGCTTTGCGAGCAGCTTGTGGAACCAGTCGAATATCTTGTTATGCGGAATGTATTTGTCGAGTATGGCAGTCATCTTGTGCGTGCCGCCGGTCATTGCAGGTGTGGGAATGATGGTGCCAGCGCCAGACCAGCGAGCTTGTTGAGTGTTGTTCCAGATTCTGGCGACGGTATGACTTTGAGCGCTGGATCCGGCAATCGAGGGCGTGGTGACATTGTATTCGAAGCCGTATCTAATTGAGTAAGAGTTAGCTCATTCGAGATAGAAGAGCAGAATAAGGGACACATACCCCCACCGATTCTCAGAGGAACATAGACATCGGCTCAGAGTGTAATCATCGGCCACAACGACTTGAGAACCGAGAAGGAGGAGGGCAGTATTGATAGAGACGACCGATAGACGCATGGTCAAGGCAAGTCGAGAATGAGATGTGGGAAGTTTGTAAGGTTGATGTTCAAGAAGAAGAATAAAGTATGATTGACAACACCACTGCTATCAAGCAATCCAAACAAGCCAAGTGAAGAAGCAAAAATGTAATGATGAAAAGCGATGAAAATGTTGTTGATGGAGAAGAGAAGAGGAATAAAAAGAGCGCAGATGACAAGTATTTATTCGAATTCAGGGTGAAAGTGCCAGGCAGCTTCCTGCAGTGTTGAACACGATTGATCTGCGTGCCTTCTTCATCGAGTTCGAGTTGCGAAAATAGCACAACCGTCGATCCAGCGCCCAAGACGAGCTTGCTTCCGGCTGGTGCGATAACGAACACAAGCACAACCTCACGCGCAAGGGATTTCACGTTGACCTATTTGCCTCAACACTGCTCTGCTGAATAGGTCATCTCAAAGTCTTCCTGTTCCTAATCGTACAACGTATTACAAAGATCCAAGTGTCGTAACAGCCAAGGAAAAATCATCCTGGCCCAAGCTTAAGAAGTTTGCGCAAATCAGCCTCCATCGTCCTTACATCGGGTTGACGAGCAGTCTGACGATTGTTGTATTGGGGCATGTTTTCACTATGTGGAAGCCCACCACTCTGATGTCTGTAGTCCATACTGAAGTCGGCTGGACGTGATCCATAGGTTCCGTTGCCCCGGGTCGGAGTGAGATTGGTGTTCGCGGAGTAATCATACGCCCTCGCTGCTGGACTCGGGCTTTGCACTTTCAACAGCAGCTTCAATGCTTCGCTCTTCTCCATCCGCAACTTCTCATCCTGCAAGGCCTCTACTGAACTGTCCGATGGCCCCACACTTGACCTTGCCGCGTCCAGCCGCTCCCTGAACGGTGTCGTGTCAACTACACCTGATGAATCTCCTCCGCCGTCGAGCTCCAACATGAACATATCCTTTCCTGACATTTGCTGGGGATGTTCAACAGTTGGTGCAGAATCGTAGGCTAATAAAGACGGCTTCGGTGTACCACTGTTATGCTTAGTTTGCTCGGCTCTGTGAGCGTTGAAGAGAAGGTCCAGAGGTGATTCTTCACGTCTTACAGGAGTGACTACACCAGACTGAGGACTCGGCAATGGCGGTGCTCTAGAAGGACTCGCATCGAGTCTTGCCTGTAATCCAGATGCCGAGACTGCGCTTGGCACAGACTTTGAGAAGAACCGAGGTATAGGAAGTGATGAAGGTGCTGGAGAAGCGTGGAATGTGGGACCAGCATATGCCATTTGCTTGACTGGTGTAGATGTTTGCGGATAGCCTGATTGTGTAGAAGTGCCATCGAGTCCATTCACAATAGGCTGCTTTGCAGGTTGTGATGATCGTGATTGTCGTTGATTTCGAGCGGGAGTCTGATGTGCTGTGGCTGAGAGGGTATGGGTTCCGTTCATGTTCTCGTTATTGTGCTGCCTTGGTTGTCTTTGAGCTCGTTGTGGTGTTCCAGTTTGTGCAGGATGGCTCGTTCCATTCGCTTGTTTTCGCCCGCGCTGGGCTTTGGGTGCAGGAGAACCACTAGGCGCTTGCATCATGAATGACTGGATATTTCACTCAATCCAAGTGATATATCGATAGTCTGCGGTGTCGGATTTTAGGTCTTGAGTGTTGACTGTCAAAGGTCCTCACTGGGAGCCTATCGCGGGAGATACGCGGGGTCGTGAAGATGTGGAGTGTCACTGGCAGAGATCTCGTTTCTGCGTTCGATATTGGTAGCAATAGGTAGTGATTATGGAAGTGTGCAAGTGAGCGTAAGCAGCATATTATTTCCTATGAGATGTATGAGATGTCAAGATAGCAATGAAAGGTCATCGTCATCGTCTTTGTGTTGGTCCTAAGGGTTTCAGTTCGCGACATGGCCGCAAACGATAGGCGGAAGAGCTCCGTGTCATTGTCACGTGCCTACATCAACTCTCAGACCTGTTTCATCATCGCCTTCATCTTCACATAGTCGCATACACATATTCCTGTCACGCCACTAATCCATATCCGCTAACTCTTCTCCTCGCCCATCAACCGATCACACGTATTCAAATCCTCGCGTCATTCAATCACAACCCAAAGATCTTGTAAAAGCTATCAATCATGGCGGATGTCGAAATGAGGGATGCACCCGCCAAGAGCAGCAAGGGTGGATCTAGCACTGAAGTCGCTGACGGCAAGAAGAGGTTCGAAGTCAAGAAGGTAATTTCGAACCTGACTTGAACAAAGGGAACAACTGTGTCTGACCTTAGTAGTGGAATGCTGTAGCTCTTTGGGCATGGGATATCGTCGTGGACAACTGTGCTATCTGTCGAAACCACATTATGGACCTATGTACGTCGAGTCAAAATGACAGAGACGTATCAAGAAGTGCTGACGAAATCAAGGCATAGAGTGTCAGGCAAATCAAGCAACGAACGTGTCAGAAGAGTGCACAGTCGCATGGGGTATCTGCAATGTGAGCATTGAAACCGGTCTTCCTGTAAGAAACCCTAGCTAACCCAGCTCAGCACGCCTTCCATTTCCATTGCATCTCGCGTTGGCTCAAGACTCGTCAGGTGTGTCCTCTTGACAACAGAGATTGGGAGTTCCAGAAGTACGGCAAATGATCGATGGTAGTCTATGGAGCTCCATTGGCAGAGAAGCACAGCATGGGCGGCGTTTGGGACGAATCACGAATCATATAGGAGTGGAAAGGTCAAGCAGACCATGGGCGTTCAAGACCGGGACCATCGGAACCAGTCATATCGGATATGAACGGAAAGAGATATTAGAATCCACAACAAGTCTGGAGTATAGACATCCGGCCTCTCCAGAACACCTAAGAATGCAGAGAGCAACCTGTTTCAACGCCGCGGCCAGTTCGGGACTTCCCTCATCACGTTCGTCAATACCCATTCTGTCAGCTTACGGTGACTTCCACCCCTGAGACTCCACCGCGTGCTGGCAACCACTTGGCTGGCTTCTGGTTGAACGGTGGCCAAGGAGGGACGACGACGAGAAATGTCAAAGCAGCTCCGCTTAGACCCGTCCATAATGTGTAATGAATGTTTTGTGTGAAATAGCCAATGATAAATGCAAGAAGCTAGTTTACGTGAGTTTCATTGTACATCTTTCCCTGTCAGAACGGCAATACAAACCCCTGATATAGCAAGCATATTCGTTGTGAGCTGCTCAGCGAGACGTTGACCCTCGAAATCCTGCTGAATGAGTATGCAAAGTGCATTATGCGAGGAGAAGCAAACATACAATCGTCATCTCCAGTGCATCGCGCACTTTGTCCAGTATCTCTGCCATGTTGGCGATGTGAAACGGCACGTCACTGTTTGTCGATACTCTTCTACGACAGCTGCACGAGAGACTAGAGCACGTTGTGGTTGTTGTCGCTGGTGACGTCTCTCACGTGTGACGACAGTACGGCACTCTCCAGGACTCCACTCCACCCTGAGCTTGGCTTGGCATGCAAGAGAAACTCACAACTCAAACAGCGATCGATGGAAGCCAGTTGATAAATTATCTTCACTCATTTTCCAGTATATATTGAAGACGACCTCGTCGCCGTGCTTCTAGTCCCTACATCATCATAGGCGTATAATCGTCAGACGCATCTGCAGGCGCAGCGCCTAAAATACAAGCGACTCAGCCGCCCGGTTCTTCGCTTCAAAGTCTGGTAGAAAGCCCAGGCTTCTTTGCGCGATTTGGTACGACGACCCTCAACCTTCAAACACCTCGAATCTTCTCATATATATCTTCGTATCACTATCAGCATTTCTCATCTTCCGCTTAATCCTAGGTATACCTCAGACACTTGTCTCTCATTCTCAGTCGCAGATTGTTGATCCGTTTCCTCTTCATTCTCCGGCTCCTCCTTCACGACTCTATGCACGGCAGTCTTTGACTAGCAACAAATCCACCTTTCGAGTCCTCCACTCGACACAAGAGATCACGCCGCCGACCCGGGCCTAGAGTAGAGCATACCGTCAAGTTGGCTACCCTCATTATCCTCAAGTACTCGCAAATCCGGCCACTCCTCGGCCACCGCAGGGGCGAAAGGAAGCCTCCTTAAATAGAATATCACCATATTCAAGAACGCGATATCGCATTACAACAACTACTAGACACCATATACACCGACGTAGCAGCGAAGACCTCGCTTTCACCCATAAACGGAATCTTTGTGTAGGCCCGACCTACACATTTTAACATTGTTCGCCCTCGTTCGGTGAGCCTCTGAGAACGGCTCATCGAGATTCTGGTCCAGCTAGTCTGAAATAGCTAGTGAAAAGACAATAGTACAAGCACCAAGACAAGAAACGACTTATTCGACATGACTGAGTCTCCCAAATCCGACGTCTTCAAGACAAGATTCAGCACGCCCGATGCCACGCTCGACGACCACCGCCATCAGCCAGACTCTTTGCCTCGTCCTGATGGAGCTCATGCAGCAGCTCGTCGTTTGACTAGACGGAGCTCCGCTGGCGGGGAGACCTCCGACCTGCCAGCTGTTTCAGCACCATACGAAGGGACAACCGCAAGAGACTTCGAGAATGCAATTGTCGACGATGACTCGAGCAGCGATGCCGGATCAATCGCTGCACGTCGTCGCGCTTCTGTAATCAAGCGAAATGCGTTCATGCGCCCCCGTTTGGACACAAACAAGTCGAGGAGCGGGTCAATTGCCTCGTCTCGCTCCATATCACCGCCCAATTCTGTGGATGCGTTTGCCGCACCAGCCAGGCGACCAAGAGCTGGTACCGCAGGAACGGCTGATAGCCATGCAGAGTCATTCATGGCTTTGCATAGGACAAGGACGCACTCTGTCTCGAGCCAGCAGCGCCGTCGTACCTATAGTGTCGACAAGAGCGTCCATGAAGACGCGGCTTCGTCTCACCAAGGCTCTGTAGAGGACGATGTCTGTTTCCCTCAGCAAGAAGAGCCAACTGATCGCTTCCGCATCGACTTCGACGACCTTGATGACTTTGTGACTGGTCGCGGCAAAGAACCAACAATTGTGTCTCACCCCTTCGCGGACAAGGACAGCATTACTGGTCACGCAAAGACCAACAAGGTTTTCCATGATATGCGCTTCAACGGCAGCGTCCAAAGTGTTGTTAAGCCACAGGCCAACCCTCGAGACAACTATCCCAGTGGATCAGAAACGTCTGATCCCAAGCTCGCTATTGACGAGGAGAAGCTCGGTGCTTTTGGACGCCCTGGCCCGCACAAGTACAATTGCTGCAAACTTCTGGGTGAGAACTTCAATAGGTGGTCATTCTTCTCTTCTGAGCTCGAGGACACCATCCACGCACCAGAGCTTGGTGACCTTCTTATGCCCGGCGAAACTTTTCAGCACCTGTTCGAGCTCGGTCCTGACGGAGGTGTTTGGTGGCTTGATATGCTCATGCCGACAGAGGAAGAGGTCGAAGTCATCTGCAAGGCCTTCAACGTTCACGGCCTTACTCGGGAGGATATCATCACGCAGGAAACACGCGAGAAAGTCGAGCTTTTCAAGCATTACTATTTCGTCTGTTTCCGCTCATTCTATCAAATGGACAAGCAGTCTGAGTACTACATGGAGCCTGTAAACGTCTACGCCATTGTGTTCCGAGAGGGCATCATCACGTTCACCTTCTGTCCTGCGCCCCACGCAACCAACGTACGCAAGCGTATGTCCAAGCTCAGAGACTACGTCTCCTTGGGTGCTGACTGGATCTGCTATGCCCTGATCGATGACATCGTCGATACCTTCCAGCCAGTCATTCGCACAGTGGAACAAGAGGCTGAATCTATCGAGGACAACATCTTCACGGCTCGTCCTGAAGAGTCTCGCGAAGTGTTGAAGCAGATTGGAGACTGCCGCAAGGAGGTGATGTCGCTTATTCGTCTTCTTGGCGGCAAAGCGGATGTTATCAAGGGATTTGCCAAGCGTTGCAATGAGCAGTACAGTATCACGCCTCGTCAAGATGTCGGGCTGTACTTGAGCGACATCCAGGACCACGTCGTCACCATGATGAGCAATCTTGGTCATTTCGAGAAGATCCTTTCGCGCACGCATGCCAACTATCTTGCACAGATCTCGGTCGACAACATCATCCAGGGCAACATGGCTAACAAGACGCTGAGCAAGGTCACCTTTATTGCGACAGTCTTGGTGCCTCTCAATCTTGTGTGCGGTCTCTTTGGCATGAACGTGCCAGTTCCTGGACGAAACACGGACAGTCTTGCTTGGTTCTTTGGGATTGTCGGTATGCTCGTTGCGTTTGTACTTATCAGCGCTGTGCTGGCGAGGCGCCTGAGGTGGTTGTAAGGCAGGGGAGTTTGTTGTCATAAGATTCGCTTACATATCTGCTTGGTCTCCGTATATACTTTTGGTCTAATCTGCTTGGTACTTCTATACCTCACTGTACTCGAGTATTGCCGTTGTGAGCACGAGCCAGGATCTGCCTGGATCGTCGATCATTCCAGGCCCCTGTTCCTGCATGATTTCGTGCATTGCATGGTGTAGATCTGCTCTAGTCTCAACAGTTGTATTGTTCTTGTATATTGCCACCATCATAATAGTTGCACTGCCTCTCTTCTCCCGCTGTCCAGCAGCACCGTTCCTGAAGGCATGATGGCGTGAGAGAGTGTAGCACTGCGCCATTGGCTCTTGGTCACGCGGAACCTTAAATCGCAACCTTTTAAGGTGGGGCGCATCACGATACGCTGCCGACAGCCCGCCTTTTCCAGCCGGACCTGGCTGCGTTGCGTTGCGCCGGTCGCTCTCCTTGCGCCATTTGTATTCTTTGCATCGACTATTGTCATACGACTCCCTGGCTCTCGCCACTATCTACCTTGTCCGGTGATCGCTGAGCTGGTCTCGTGTATCGCTGGTCTTCAAGTCCTCCTGCGACATTCGAGATCTCTTTGAGGAGTAACCCATCGCATTCACTTGTCTAGCGAGCATTTTACTGCAGTTATGAGTACTGCTGAGTGCTCTGGTCTTGTTTCTAGCATTGTTATCCCGCTATAAGTCTTCCATATCAGCGCTGTGTCGCACTTTCCTCAAACGGACATGCCCGGACGTTCTGAACACCACCGGTCGAGGAGTAGCATCTTCAGCAAGGTCCCCTTCAAGCCTCTAACCACCATCAACGACGGCTTCGCCGATAGATCAGTGACGCCCTCGACCCAGGATTCGGGAAACAACAGCAAGCCGAGAAGGCACCTGAGCAAGTCGTCGGGCCAGCTCTCTTCTCTTTCCAATGAATACCACCAGAACTCCACGAACGATGCGCCTAGTCCTCTACTCACCCAGCTCGATTCGGCCAGGCAGTCCACATCAGACTCGAACCCTCCATCTCCCACACCAGGATCGCCAGCACCAGGCTCGAGGCCGTCACTGACATTATCAAGAAAAAGTATTTTTGGCAGTCTGAGAGGATTGAGATACTCGGAAGACGAAACCCCGCCTGGTTCGGCAGTCTCGACTAGCAGTCGCTCCTCATCCTTTCATTGGCGAGACTTTGGCTCGAAGGACGATCAGAAAGATTACATTGACATTGGAAGAAATCGTACGGTTCTGCACCACGCCGAGGTTATCACGAACAGTAGTCTGTTCTGGAAGAAGCGGGAGTATCTCGTACTCACCGAGACACATCTCATTAGGTTCAAGTCGCAAGGAAAAGCATCGGAGATCTTTCATAGCATCTCACCATATCCAGGCAGGTCAGGCTCTATTCGACACTCGCAAACTCCCGTGCTCGAGAACGACGATCACGGCTCAACCGTGTCGGATGGTCCTGGAGACAAGGCTACGGCGATTCCACTCAATCGGGTTGTCGCAACGTTTCCACCACTTACATCAGATGAAGGAAAGACATTATACGCTCTGGACATACACTATCTAGAGGATGAGCACGCTTCGTGTCTCACGATCCAGCTCAGTGATGCCCTAACGAGAGACACCTGGTCGAGTCTGATACGCTGCGCTGCCGATCGTGCTCGACTACTCGACATAAGCCCAATACCCATCAAACTTCTAGAACATGCAGCGCAATATGTTGAGCGAGAACGAGATTATGATCGAACTCGATTTTGGATATATAAGGTCATTAAACGCGCACAAGTACGGGCGAGTAATACAGCTCCGAATGATGAAGCACAAGCTGCAAACAAGACTGGCGATGTGGCATGCTTTTTGGTGATTGGGCTGCACAAGATACACATTATCAATATACCAAGAGGCTCTGCGCCTCAGGCGGGGCAGTACCAAATGCTGAGTGAAAGCCGGGAAGGTGTCAGCTTTGGGATACTCAACGTCGAGTGGATGCTTGTCAGGACCGATAGTGATACTTTCACTCTTGGTTGTCGTAAAACATTCCAGAAGCCTATCGAGTTCCAGCTCGTTTGTGGAGCTGGAGCAGACATTGCGCGACAACTCAGGCAGTGTTACAGAAACCTTACACCACTTTGGCAGAGTAGACCTGCGACATTCCTGATCCCCGACGATGATGATGTGGACGAAGAGATTCAGAGTATCCAAACCGCCACTGACGGAGACCTCGCATGTTTTGATAGGACACTTATGGCATTTTGTGCGTGTCTGGACGTCAATGCCTCCGATATTCGGTATACAGTCATTTACGATGTCGAAGACGCGCCTAGATTCGAGTTGCTCCAACCCGACAAGCGCAGAGGTCCAGGCGGCGAGCAGTACTCCGGCGCGGAGTTGCTGGCTATCCTTCGCAGTCTTCGCTTTGTTGAGCAATTCCAATCTATATCATTTGCGAGGATAAGCTTCGAGTACCTGCACCGTATGGTCGACTACCACGACCGGGACGAGTTATACAGCGGCACAAGCTTTCATGAGCTAATGGAGTGGCCAACAACATGGAAGCCAAACACGACTGTTGTGATCACTGAGCTGCGAGCTATTGCGATGACGAACCTGAGACTTCGGAGGGTCGATTTCTCGTCATGCATAAAGACTTCATCTCATTTCCCACAGTTCTCGAACGAGCTGTCCTGTGACTTCATAGAAGCACTTGCGCCACTTTGTAGGACACAAAGCACTAATGTCGACTGGCTGACCTTAAATCATATCAGCCTGATTAATCGAGATGTCGACTTTCTATGTGATATACTCTCGGAGAAATCATCTCATCTCCGTGGACTCGAGCTCAATAGTGCACGAATAGGAGAAGAGTTTGTCGAGAAACTGCTGAACTCTGTGGCTGCGCAAGAGAGTACACTGCAAGTGCTGGATATTGCGAAGAACAAGGCTCGGCTGGTTCCAACGACAATAGCACGGCAACTGGGGCCACTCTATCTCTTGCGCAAGCTGGATCTGTCTGTTGCGACAATGGTCCCGGATGGTTCTCCTCTGCTCCCGTTGAATGTGCTATCGACCTGGCGCTTGGAAGAGCTAAGATTAGGACACATGGTTCTTGACGATGTAACAATCAAGAACCTTTGTGGGTAAGTGTTGGTCATCTAACACCAAAGATTAATGAGCTAAATGATATCGCACAGATATTTGGCACACTCACAATCTGAAGTCCTTCGTGAGCTCTATCTAAGGAAGTGCTCCTTGACTGGCTACCACGTCTCAGATCTCCTCCGTGCAATGCCACAAGAAGAAGGCACTGCTCGGCCGCTACATCTTGATATCAGTGAGAACGATCTCGAAAAGGGACACGATGCCATGTTGGCTGCCATTCGAGAGAACTGTGCGCCCACTCAGGTTACTATGAGGCGCATCACTTACGACAAAGAAGACAGCTTGCGCAAGTTATGGACAGCACTTGCGCAGAATCGTTCCATCCGAAAATTCGATCTTGCAAAGCTCTCCGCTCCTGGCGAAGCTAGCCCTGATACGCTACGCGCCTTGGAGCACTTCTTCGCCACTAACCAAGCACTTGAAGAGTTAGACCTGACGGGAGAACCACAAAGTCGACTCGACCCGTCAAGAATGTTCGAAGCTCTACGCCAAGCACTACCGGCACTCAAGCAGAATAAGAAACTAGCAAGACTATCACTTAGCCAGCAGCGACTAGGTGCAGAGAGCTTAAGTCTCCTCTCCGAAGTCCTACATGAAAACACCACACTCCAGCGCATCATCTGCGAACACAAAGAGATTAAGCTCCACGACTTCACAGACCTCGTCAATGCCGTCGTCTCCAACAATAAGATCCTGTACCTCGGCGACTTCTCTGCTGGCCGCGACCTCGCCCTCCAACGCGCACAGGCTGAAATCCTGAGGGATAAGACCAAGTCTCTCAGCGCCACCGACCTCAAACACCCGGAACCCTCGACCCTCCGCCGCACCTTCACAGCTCTTACCCTATCCTCCCCAACCTCCTCTCCCAACTCCCGCGACGCAAAGCACCTCCGCTCCCTGACCGAACAAGACGCCCGCGCTGCTCTCGAAATCCTCAACAAGAAATGGGACGAGCAAATCAGCCGCCTCAACACGCTCCTGAAGCGCAATCTCTCCCTACTCACCGGCCAACCCGTATCCGACCTCGACATGGCGGCCGCCCTTCCAAGCCCAGATATCGAGACTGCAGAGCGCTCCAGCAACGAAGACCGTCCTGGCACCGCAGATAGTATATCTCAGATCTTCCGCCAAGTGCAGGAACAGACGACGCCCACGGCCGAGAGGCCAATGGCGTTGTCAGCAGCGACGTCACGGTCGAACTTCGCTGCTTCGCCATCGCCGTCACCTCATCCTTCCCGGGGCCAAGCAGCAGGGGCAGCAGCATCACCGCCTCTTTCTCCTGGCACAACGCCAGCACCGCACGGCCTGAAAGCAAAGGTATCTTCGCTTTTCAGCTCTTCTAGCACCACCACCACCACTACCGTCCCCGCCGGCCGACCGGCCCTCCGCCATGTCCCATCATCGGCTTTAAGCAGCTCTTCGGTACTGTCCGATAGCATGTTAGCCTCCTCGCCTAGTCTGCTGGCCAGTGTGCAGATTGATACGAGTCCAATGCTGAGTAGTGATGATGTGTTGGATATGCTGACGGGAAGCGGTGAACTTGCGGCTGCAGGACTGGAGGCACAGGATGGTGGCGGTGTGGATGGTAGTAGGGATGTGAGCGGGCCTGGACGTGGTATGCAGCGGGAGAATAGTATCGAAGAGGAGGATGAGGGCCTCATGATGGCGCGGAGTCCGCCGAGAGCGAAGGAGTTGGGGTTGGGTATCGGTATGGTTGGATTGTCGTAGAGGCCGGGAAGCGGGATGGTCGTGATGGTAGGTTGTCTGGGTACTAGGCAGATATTGAGGCGTTTGGTATTGTGCTCGAGCTGGGCCTGAGCGAGATGGCGAGGGATGGAATAAGGAGTGGAGGCACGCATACGTAGCCATTTATCCACATAGATTACCATAGATAGCATAGTCTTTACATTAGATCGTTCAGTTTTAGGCACGACGTGCAGTATGCGAGGCCGTCCAACAATGGTATCTCCCGGAGAGCGGAGTCAAACTGTGCCAAACAGCGACTTCGGCGTCCCACTCAATACTACATTGATTGCACCTCCTATTCTTGACATCGGGAATAAGCTGTATATATGCTTCCAGCCCGCCCACCACCTCCCTCACCCTGCTCACAAATGCGGTGCCCCGATCGCTGCTAACCCGAGATTCACAATACTGCACAACCCCTCTCCCAGAATAAGTCCACTCGCCAACACTACCACCCCTGTCTCCCTCTTCCCCCTCCACCGCACCCAATACCATGCGATCAGCCCGCCGGCCGCCCGTGCCAACGTAAAGCTGGGCGTGTTGTACATGCCCACCGCGACTGCAATCCCGCCCGGCACGAGACTGGCCCATGCCTTCTCGGGCTCCCCGCGCAATCGCAGCACGGTGAGCCGCGTGCGCACGATGGTGAGCAGAGCGAAGAGTGCCGCAAACCCGGCCGCAAACTCAGCAGACCTCGGCGGCAGCCCGGACCCAGTGACGAGACGCGCGGTGAAGACCCAGACGTACGCCGTGGGAACCTGGAACTGCGGGCCTGGTATGGTGTACACCGCCGTATAGAGTTTATACACCGCCGCTGACACCACAGCACCAACCACACTCCCGATCAACTGCCCATAAAACTGCGCTTTCGGCGCCGCGCCCAGCAGATGTCCTGTTTTGAGATCCTGCAACAAGTCCCCGGCTTGCAGAGCCCCTGATTCGGAGATCGCGCCGGCGAGGAGGTTGACGATGATGGCGTTGGGGTTTGAAGACGCGGGGATCAGGAGGGCGAAGACGAGTTGAGTTAGTTTGGAGATGCCGGAGACGGGGTTTAGGTCTGTTTCACCGAGGGCGCGGACGCCCATGAGGGAGAGGAGGAGGGCGAGGAGGAGGGCAAAGAAGGTCGCGATGAAGGGGAGGATGCGGGGGAAGGTGATGTGCAGGGAGGCGAAGTAGATGGCGATGGAGAGGATGGCGGAGATGAGGAAGACGCGGGTGGAGATGAGGTGGGAGGCGGGGGCGTCGAGGTCGGAGTCGTCGGTTAGTGCTGGGTCGGGGGATGGGTTGTTGCTGCTGCTACTGCTGGGATTGCTGATGGAGGTGCCGGGGAGGGCGGAGTAGCCGCTGTTGGTGTTGGTGTTGGAGTGGATCAGATAGTGGAAGATTTCCTTGTACTGGCCGTTCTTTGCGAAACGGATGATGTCGGGACCGTAGGTTTGGCAGAAGTTGATGACAGGACGTAGAATGAGCCATCCCAAGCTGACGAGCGCATCGGCAAGCATGATGGCGAGACTGATCCATACGATCCAACCCTTGCTGCCATCTTCCCAGTCGCTCACTTCTCCAGGTGCCCAGCCTTTATGCTTTGCCAGCGGGGACAGAACACCCCATCCTAGGATAGCACCGAAAAGCATGTGCGCTGTAGTTGTTGGTCCCATGATTATCCCTTGACCTACGTATGCTGGAGACGGATTCAATGCCCAGAGCCAGGTTGTCGCCATTGGTATGCCGAAGATGGGTAGATCTCGAACCTGTGGTATAAAATATGTCCCGATAGTGTAGAGGGACGACCCAAAGAATGCAAACGTCAAAAGTCTGATCCTATTCTTCCAATCACTATCCTCTTTTGATGTGTCGTTCTCCTCAAGGTGAGCTTGCGAACGTCCATAGCTCTGTCCGTTTTCGTCGTCGTCATCTGGCTGCACGTCTGCCTTTGACACAGCCTGATATCCTCCTCCATTATTATGGCTTTTCTTGCCGACGTCATCGTCATCTTGCTCTATGATGGTACCACCTTCTTTCTCGCCGTGGAGAACACCAATCATGAGCGCCGTAGCACTCCCAGTAGGAAACTTGAGCTTCTCCCGGATGATAACTTGTTTCCGCAATGGGACAGCAAAGACCACTCCAAACAAGCAGATTCCTACTGCCCATAGCATGAGTTTGCCCAGACTGAGCCGTAGCGGACCGTTCTCTTCTGGTGTCAAGAGATATTCCAGCGCCGGCATAACTCCAACAAAACCACATCCCAACGGCATTGTTCCAACAGAAGACGCAACAGTCTGAATGAGGACATTCTCGACCGGCGAGAACGGTAGTGTAAGTTTCGAGGAAATGGCGCGAAAGAAGCCGAAGCCTAACAATGCTGAAGGCATAGCCATTCCGCTGATCCAGCCTGTCTGTAGACCAAAGTAGATGTTGGAGAAGCATATCACGATGCCAATGACCAGGCCAACGAGGACACCTCGGACTGTGAAGTTTTGCGGAGCATTGGCGCGTTCAGCAAGTGCCTTCTGCGCTTCTGCATGGCTACGTGCTATGTCGTCGCTGCGGGATGCGGATGAGGCTGGTGGGGTGGAGGGGGACGAATGATCTGCGGATGTAGAGAGTTGGTCGGAGGATGTCTCTTGTGTGAGCGAACCGTACTGACCACCATTGCCTCTGGAGGGCGCCATTCTGAATGTGGTGAGTCCGCTGTGAGCGGAAGTCGAGGGCGAGGCGGCAGCGACGCTGTTGTATTGGATAAGGAGCACAGCAATTACTAAGAGCGATGATGTGATCGCGGCGTCCACTTCGAGAAGGTGCATTAACTCCGTGCAGACAACAAGGTCCTCATTTTCACAATTCCATCTTTTCAATCTCATCAATTTCAGAGAGCAGTCAAGATGTCAGTGCCATCAGCGCCATCGCCATCCCAATCGATGGCGCTGGCCAAAAGGTCCCTGGACACTGACCTTATGCCGCCTCCTCCGCCGCCAAAGCGCATCAAGCGGCCGCCGGAGGTTCTGGACGAGGACAAATACACGGCGGCACTCTCCCACATCATTGCGCGGGACTTCTTCCCTGGTCTACTCGAATCTGAGACTCAGGAGGAATATCTAGATGCTTTGGATGCAGGAGATAGAACCTGGATTCGCGAAGCTGGGCAAAAGCTTAGGCAGGCAATGACACCAGGAAGACAGACAGGGAGAAGAGGTGTGAGCATGACACCCAGAACTAGGCTCAGTGGCGCCGATACCCCAGTGAATCTCAGAGGCCAGACTCCAGGCGCAACGCCGGCGAGAAGCGAAACTCCCACTACAGAAACCACCTCAAAAGAGGAGGAAATAGACCACAACCTCTCCCTCTCCGCCTTCCAAGCAAAGTACACCTCCGAAGACAACGAGTCCTTCAACAGCGTCTTGGATCGCCAGAACGAGCTCAAAGCGTTAACGTACCGCTGGCTCTACAACAACAACAAACTTCCCTCGAAGCAGCGCCTCCTCCAAGCGCGTATAACGCAGAAGAAACTACAGGCAGCCAGCGACAGCAGTGCCACAGAGTCCGCACTCATCCTCCGACCATCTCAAGACCCTAACGACCGACCCGCCATGATCTCCGCACCGCCCTCATCCCTCGTGCCCACATCCCAAGGCCCTCGCAACGGGTTCATGTTCTTCCCCCAAGACCTCACAGATTCTCAACCCCAACACACCACAATCGCCGACGAAGCGCAGGCCCGGAGCCTGGCCCCGCCGCGAGCTGTCGCATACGCAGCTACACGACTCCCAAATCCCCTTCAGACCGAAAACTCCGGTGGGAATGACGACGACGACACAGCCAGCCTAAGCCTGACAGCCATCGACGCCGCCATCCGCGGCCGTCCGCGCCGACAAGACCTGGGCAGTCTCGCTAGCCCCTCAGACTCCGACGCTGGCGCTGGAGGCGAAACACCACGCGTCAATGGATATGCCTTTGTAGACGCAGAGCCCACGGACGCCGAGTTGCGGATTGCTCGTGGCGAGCAGGCAGCCCCGATCGCTGATGCTAATAATGAAGACGACGACGACGACCTCCTCCAACAACTAATTACCAACGTCGCCTCTTCCTCCGCCGGGTCCAGCGGTCCGAACCCGTTCACCATCACGACTCAGACACCGCGGGAAGCTTTGCATCATCGACTCGTGGATAAGCAGCTTGCGAGTGTGCGGAAATCTGCTGCGCCTATGGCTCATCCACAGCTTGGGAGGACGGCGACGCCGAAGTTCTTGAGTAGTCCGAGAGTCGGGCCGATGGGAAACATGGGTGCTG